>Ga0210028_1000791_pt1 | contig 27171 bp, 26 predicted proteins | sample CryGeymeta201513_FD_185468 | JGI IMG/M metagenome (GOLD analysis project Ga0210028, IMG submission 185468) | Groundwater microbial communities from Crystal Geyser aquifers in Utah, USA - Crystal Geyser metaG 2015-13 (SPAdes) (version 2) | ecosystem: Environmental > Aquatic > Deep subsurface >...
CGGCGACGCTGACCGAGGAGGCTGAGGGTGGTTGGATCGAAGTGGTAAAAATCGTCGGTCAGGCTGCGCAGGGGCACCAGACCCTCAACAAACATCTCATCCAGTTCAACAAAAAAACCAAATTCTGCTACCGAAGAAATCACGCCCTCCGCTTCCACGCCAATTTTGCCGGCCATAATCTGACAGCGCCGCAGTTCCACCAGATCGCGCTCGGCTTGCATGGCCCGGCGTTCCTTGGTGGAACACTCTTGGCCCAGGCTTTCCAGTTCGGCGAAGGAATAACCGGCAGACTTTGCCTGACCGGTGAGGGCCAACTTGAGAATGTGATGCACCACCAGGTCGGGATACCGGCGGATGGGCGAAGTAAAGTGACAATAATGATCCGCCGCCAGGCCGAAATGCCCCTGATTTTCGGGGGTGTAGCAGGCCTGTTGCAAGCTGCGCAACAGCTGTTGATTGATCAGGCGCGCTTCCGGGCGCTCGGCGGCATCGACCAGCAGTTGTTGCAGCGCAAACTGCGGCTGTTTGCCCAGCACCAAACCCAGGCCACATTCGGCGGCGAGTTGTTGCAGCTCCTGGAGTTTGAGCGGATCGGGCGCGGCGTGAATACGATAGAGCAGGGGCCAATGTTTATTGGTTAAAAAACGCGCCACCGCTTCGTTGGCGGCCAGCATAAATTCTTCGATCAGCCGATGGGCCTGGTTGCGTTCGGCCTTGTGCAGGCCGACGGGCTTGCCCTGTTCATCGAGGAGCACCTCGACCTCGGGAATGTCGAGATCAAGACTGCCCCGCGCCTGACGCATAGCGGTCAGACTCTGTGCCAGTTCGTTCATGGCCTGAAGTTGCGCGACCAATTCTGAATCCAGCTCCGTTTGTTGCGGATGGTCGAGAGCCTCGGCCACCTGGGTATAGGTTAAACGGGCGCGGCTGCACATAACCGCCGGGTAAAATTTCGTTTCAAGGGGCCGGCCGGTGGGATCAAAGAGCAATTCGGCCGCCATCACCAGCCGATCCTGCTGCGGATTGAGGGAACAAATGCCGTTGCTGAGGGCTTCGGGCAGCATAGGCAGGCAAAAACCGGGAAAGTAGACACTGGTGCCGCGTTCGCGCGCGTCCTGGTCCAGACTGCTGCCAATGGTTACATACTGAGAGACATCGGCAATGCACACCCACAACCGATAATTGTCGGCATCCTTGCGTAGGGCGACTGCGTCGTCGAAATCTTTGGCGGTTTCACCATCAATGGTCACCAGGGACAGTTCGCGCAGATCGACGCGTTTGGAAACTTCTTGCGGATCAACCTCCTGAGCCAGGAGCTCAGCTTCACGCAATGCCGCTGAACTGAACTTGTGGGGCAAATCCTGCTGACGAATGACGGTTTCAATATCCACCTGAGGGTCGTTGGCCGCACCCAGAACCTCGCTAATGCGCCCGCGGGCGGCAAATTCGCCATGGGGGAAATCTTCGATTTCGACTTCAACCAGATCGCCGGGGTTGATCTTTGCCCCCAGCCCAACCTGCACCGCCGCGCCAAGCTTTTTGTCCAGAGGCCAGACTTCGGCCCGCTGGCCGCGCAGCCTGTAGCTACCGATCAGACGCTGGTGAGCGCGGTGCAGAATTTCGACAATGCGTCCGTAAGGACGTGAATCCCGCGCTGATGCGCGCAGCCGAACGCGCACCCGATCACCATCCATGGCGGTATCCACATGGCGCGCCGGAATGAACAGATCTTCCGTCTGATTGTCGTCGAATCTGACAAAACCATAGCCCTGGGCCGCAAGAGAAAAAATTCCTTCGAGATCGCGCTCCGGCTCTGGCCGGGGCACCAAGCGGTAGCGCCCCCGTTTCTGCTGGATTTGGCCGCTTTTCTCCAGCTGAAGCAGAATGCGGGTCACCTGCTTACGCTCACCGCCGCGCAAATTCAGCTGGGTAGCAATTTCGCGCCGGTCGAGGGCACGCGGCCGAAGGGCTTCAAGCAGCGCGATAATTTTTGCTTCGATCACTGGTCTGATTTCCCCGTTTATTTGAGGTTGAAGGCTTGAGCTAGCTGGATGCAAAGACGATTTTCAACTTCGTCCATCAGTGGTGACAAACCGGCGGCAGTGGACATTTTCAGACACTGACGCAAGCTGGTGCTGGCCGTGGGAACAAATTGCCGCGGGTTGCCGCACAGCTGGTAAAAATGGTTGAGTTGCGCGCTGGCGTCAGCCAGATTTAAATCGACCAGCAGACAGGCGTGACACAAGACGGCAGGATTGCGGGCCGTCCCCGCCCAGCGCTGGGCGGTGCCCACCAGTTTGCGCCCGTTAACTTGAAGATTATAGCGTCCATCACAGAAAGATCCAGGCACTTCGCCGGTTTCAGCCTGTAAACCGTAAGTGCGCAGAAAATCACTTAGCAGCTGACAGAGGAGCAAAAAGCCATCTTCGAGCCGCCAATGCTGCGGACGCGGATAAATAAGTGACAGATTCAGCATCCCCGGCCCCTGGGGGACACCGGAGCCGCCGGAGCTGCGGATCACCACGGGCCAGCCGCGTGCGGCAAGAATTTCTGCGGCCCGCGCAAAACCCGGCATCCGCGCCTCGCGGCGCGTCACCACCAGACATTGGGGTGCGCGGCTGACGCAAATAAGCGGCCCGCAATCGTGGTCCAGAACCTGTTGCAGTAGCCCTTGCTCTGCGGCGATCCAGTCAAGGGGATCAGCTAAAAAATCCGGGCGCAGCATCTGCCACTGCGCCGTGAACTTCAGCTGGGGAAAGAATGGGTAAATGGAACCCGCTGTCATGAATAATCTCACTCCCTCATTTTTCCCTTTGCATCTAAAGACCATCGCTGCAAGGATGACCGCGAAAAGTTCCTGCCCCCGCGCTCAAAGTGCAGATTTCTCACGTTAGATGCCTGCATGCTTGCCGTCAAGTTTAAGCTGATTCCCGCCGGCATTTTCACCTCCCCGATGGATTCTGTCGGCAACCCAGACTGTCCCTCCTGAAAAACCTGGATTCCGGCTAAAATCATGTCGGAATGACACTGTAGGAGTCGCCATCATGCGCGATTTTCGCGGCTAAAGCCGCTCCCACAAAAAAGGGCCGAGGTTGCCGACCCGTCAAATCGCCGTAGCACAAAGCCCAATAGCGTGTGACCGTTTTCTGTCGAACCCCTAAATTCTTAACCGTTTTCTGCCATTCTGTCGGCTTTGACGCGGCGAAAGGGGTTTCTAACGATCTGGCACTTTTATTGCTGAATCTCTTTCCTGCAAGTGGCGCCAGCTGTCGGCGTTTTGGTGTGACTTTTCATTTGCACAAAAGTGCTACGAAATATATATTCATCACATTTTCCGCGATTTTTCACCGACTGCGTAAGGAACCTTTCCCATGCATATGGCGGACGCATTACTTTCCCCGGCTGTTGGTGGCACCCTCTGGGCCGCCACGGCGACAAGCATTGCCTATTGCTCACGCAAGGTCAAAGATGATCTCGATGACAGTAAAGTTCCCCTGATGGGAGTCTTGGCGGCTTTTATCTTTGCTGCCCAGATGATTAATTTCACCATTCCGGCCACTGGTTCCAGCGGTCACCTTGGTGGCGGCATGATTCTGGCGATTCTCCTCGGTCCCTACGCGGCTTTTTTGGCTATGGCGTCGGTGCTGACGGTGCAGGCGCTCTTTTTCGCCGATGGCGGCCTGCTGGCTCTGGGGTGCAATATTTTCAATCTGGGGATTTTCCCCTGTTTTATTGCATATCCTTTGATCTACAAACCCCTGGTTGGTAAAAATCCGAGCGAAAGACGCATCTTCCTTGGCGCCCTGCTGGCGGCGGTGGTGGGGCTGCAATTCGGGGCCTTTGGCGTTGTGCTTGAAACGGTGGCATCCGGAGTTTCCGCGCTGCCTTTTGCCACCTTCGTCGCCCTGATGCTGCCCATTCATCTGGCGATTGGTGTGGTCGAGGGGCTGGTAACCTCAGCGGTCGTGCTTTTTGTCTGGAAGGCCCGCCCCGAAATTCTTTGCTATGCGGCAAAGGCTCAACCTCTGGCGGAATTTTCCTTAAAGAAAGTCGTGCTGGGGTTTGGCGTTGCAACCCTCCTCACCGGAGGTGTCCTTTCCTGGTTTGCCTCGGCCCGCCCCGATGGGCTGGAATGGGCGATGATGGGCGTCACCGGTAGCGAAGAGCTTGAAGCGCAGGATCAAGGCGTCCATGGAGTGCTGGCGCATTTGCAGGAAAAGCTCGCGTTTCTGCCCGATTACCGTTTTGCCAATGCACCTCAAGAAGCGGCGGCCGAGAAGCGCCCGGCGCAAGCCTGGCCGACGGTTGACGCGGGAAGCTCCCTTTCTGGTCTGGTGGGCGGAAGTTTAACTCTGGCCTTGGCGGCCCTGATTGGGCTGTTGATCAAGCGCCGCAACCGCGCACAAACAACCTGAGCGTTCCTTTTGGCTCTGTGCCCTTCCGGTGTCCGCCGCGTCTTAGCGTCGCAACTGCCGCCGGGGGCTTTGAGGTTCTGATCTCATGTCGCGCATAGATTCCGCCTTTTTCGAGATAGGTTCTCTCGATACCCTTGCCGTACTCGACACGCCTCTGCACCGTCTTGATCCCCGGGCTAAAGTCATCACCACCCTGGTTTTTATCCTTTGTGTCGTCTCGTTTGAAAAGTATCAGCTCTCGGCGTTGCTGCCGTTTTTTATCTTTCCTCTGGTGCTGGTCGGTAGCGGGCGTCTGCCCGGCATTTTTTTACTGAAAAAATTACTTTTGATCGCGCCCTTTGCCTTTTTTATCGGGATTTTTAATCCCTTTTTTGATCGCGAGATTCTTTTTTACCTGGGCTCGGTCGGAATTTCCGGTGGCTGGGTTTCCTTTGCTTCTATTTTGCTCCGTTTTACCTTGACGGTCAGCGCGACGCTGATTCTGATTGCGACCACCGGCTTCAGTGGCGTGTGCATGGCTCTGGAAAAAATTGGGGCGCCGCGGGTTTTTACCATCCAACTGTTATTTCTCTATCGCTACCTGTTTGTGCTGGTCGACGAAGCTCAGCGGCTGGTGCGCGCCCGTGCCCTGCGTTCTTTCAAGGGCCGTGGCACCGGCATGGCGGTTTTCGGGCAGATTGTCGGCCAGTTGCTGTTGCGCACCATTGATCGTGCCCAGCGCATTCATCTGGCCATGCGTTGCCGGGGCTTTACCGGCGAAATTCGTCAGCTGCGCAAAATTCATTTTGGTCACGCCGAATTGTTGTTCACTTTGGGCTGGTCGGGACTATTTGTCGCCCTGCGCTGCTGGAACCTGCCCGAAATGCTCGGGGCCTTTTTGCTGGAGCTTGCCCGATGAGTCATCATATTGTTGAAGTTCAGGATTTGCGCTATACCTATCCCGACGGCACCGCGGCCATTCGGGGTATCAGTTTTCGTCTTACCCATGGCGAATCAGTGGCGATTGTCGGTGCGAACGGCGCGGGGAAATCGACATTGCTGATGCACCTGAATGGGTATTTAACTCCGCAGCAGGGTGTGGTCAGCATTGGCCATGTGCCCTTGACGAAGGCGACCCTTGATACGCTGCGGCGCACGGTGGGGATGGTTTTTCAAGACCCCGATGACCAGCTGTTTATGCCGACGGTCTTTGATGATGTGGCTTTCGGCCCCCTGAACCTGGGTTTACCCCCGGACATGGTCAAAACCCGGGTTACTCAAGCCTTGGAACGGGTTGATGCCCTGCACCTGAAAGATCGACCACCCTACAAGCTGTCGGGGGGCGAAAAACGCGCCGTCGCCATTGCCGCGGTGCTCTCCATGGCCCCGGATGTGCTGGTGATGGACGAACCGACCACCGGCCTTGACCCCCATGGTCGCCGTCTGCTGATTGAGCAACTTGCCGGTTTTGAACATACGAAAATTATCGCCACGCATGATCTGGACATGGTGCTTGATCTGTGCCGACGAACCATTGTGATCCACGCCGGTCAGGTCGTCGCCGATGGTCCGACCGGCGAAATTTTCGACAACGGCCCGCTGCTTGAAAATTGTCACCTGGAAAAACCCCTGCGCATGCAAGGTTGCCCGGTTTGCAGCGCTCGTACCCTGTAACCCAGAGGATTTCGAAAGATTGCGCAGGGTTTTCGTGTCAGCAAGGCATGATGATCACGGCCTCGCCAGAGCTAAACAGCGATCTTCACACCGCAGTTGACGCGGAAAATAACCAGCAAGATGCGAAAGATTATGGGTTGTAGGGTACGAGACAATAGCTGGAATCCCCGTCTGATTTCATCCCCCGTTCAGGCCGAAGGATAAAAACCTATGGATCCCTCTCTCTGGCAAATCCCGGTGCTTTTTGGTGTCGGAGTGGTCGCGGGCATTCTCAATGTGCTGGCCGGTGGTGGATCTTTATTGACTTTGCCGCTGCTGATCTTTATGGGGTTGCCCTCGGCCATGGCCAACGGCACCAACCGCATTGCGATTTTTTGTCAGAATCTTTTCGCGATTCGCGGCTTCCGCCAGCGCGGCATGCTGCCCATGAATCTGGCCCTGTTGTGCACCCCGCCCGCGCTTCTCGGCAGCTGGTGGGGGGCCAACCTGGCCATCAGCCTCGATGATCAGCTATTCAAACGGCTGCTGGCGCTGATTATGCTGGGGGTCTTGATTTTTACCGCCCTTGATCCCATGAAGCGTTTTCGTCGGCAGGAAAGGGAATTCAGTCTGCGGCGCAAACTGGTGCTGGTGGTCAGCTTTTTCGGGGTGGGTGTTTACGGAGGGTTCGTGCAGGCTGGCGTCGGTTTTCTCGTGATCACCGCCCTGCTCGCTCACGGGCTTGATCTGGTGAGGATTAACGCCATCAAGGTCTTTGTGATTTTTGCCTACACCTTTATTGCCCTGGGAGTTTTTATTTATCACGATCAGATCAACTATGGGCTCGGCTTTGCCCTGGCGGCAGGGAATTCCCTCGGTGGAATGCTGGGCCCGAAACTGGCGGTTGACAAAGGCCACGACTGGATCAAAAAGGTTGTGACCATTACGGTGGCCGTCTTTGCCCTGAAGCTGCTGTTTTTCCCCTGAAACTCAAGGCGGCGACGGTTGACGGCCATTGGTGCCCCACGTATGATAAACATCTGTCTTACTTGATTTCGAAAGGATTTTGCGGCCATGGCCGTTTTACCTATTTTACATTATCCCGATCCGCAGCTGAAAAAGTTATCTCAGGTTGTGGAACACTTTGACGACGAGCTGCGCCAGCTGGCCAATGATATGGTGGAAACCATGTATGACGCGCCGGGCATCGGTCTGGCGGCCCCCCAGGTGGGTGAATTGAAACGTTTAATTGTGATCGACTGCGCGGGCAAGGAAGAGCCGCCCGACCTGTTGATTGCCGTCAATCCGGAAATTCAGGCTCAAGCGGGCGAATCCTGCGAAGAAGAAGGTTGTCTGTCGGTTCCGGGCTATTACGCGGCAGTGAAGCGCTTCAACCGGGTCGTGCTGAAGTATCAGGATCTCGACGGCCAGGCACGGCAGCGGGAAGCCGAGGGCCTGCTGGCGGTGGCCATTCAGCACGAAATTGACCATTTGCAGGGCATTCTTTTTGTCGATCATCTCTCACCCTTGAAAAGATCGATCTTCCGCAAAAAATATCTGAAACAACAACAGCAGAAAGTAGAAGCATGACCGCACAAGAAATTCGCACCGTCTTCATGGGCACGCCCGAATTTGCCCTTGACAGCCTGCGCGGCCTGATGGAAGCCGAGGTACAGCTGGTCGGGGTTTACACCCAGCCCGATCGACCCAAGGGGCGCGGCAACAAATTGACGCCGTCGCCGGTGAAGCAACTGGCCCTTGCGCAGGGAATCCCGGTTTATCAGCCCCTGAAACTGCGTGACCCCCAGGCGGTTGCTGAGCTAAGGGCGCTTAATCCCGATTTGATTGTGGTCGTGGCCTATGGCCAGATTCTGCCCAAGGCGGTGCTTGCTCTTCCGCAGTATGGCTGCATCAATGTCCATGCCTCCCTGTTGCCGAAATACCGTGGGGCAGCACCGATCAACAAGGCGATTATCGACGGCGAAGTGGAAACCGGCGTGACCACCATGCTGATGGATGTTGGTCTGGATACCGGCGATATGCTGATAAAACGCAGTCTGGCGATCGGACCTGACGAAACCGCCGGACAACTGCACGATCGCCTGGCCCCCCTGGGGCGCGAAGCGCTGGAAGAAACCTTGCGTCGGCTGTGCTCCGGCACCCTGGTGGCCGAAAAGCAGGACGACCGCCAAAGCTGTTATGCTGCGATGATGAAGAAAGACGATGGCCGGGTCGATTGGACTCTACCGGCCCGGCAGATTCACAATCTGGTGCGTGGTCTCGATCCCTGGCCCGGGGCTTATACCTGCCTCAATGGCGAAACCCTCAAAATTGCTGCAACCACCGTCGAAAACGGCCAGGGCCCTGCCGGAACCCTGGTTGGAGCCAGTGCACAGGGGGTTGATGTCGCCTGCGGTGAGGGGGTGCTGCGGATTGGTGAATTGCAGTTGCCGGGGAAACGCCGCATGGCTGCCAGCGATTTTTTGCGCGGCCACCAGCTGGCCCGTGGCACGCGCCTGGGAGACTAATTCTCGCTCATGACGAACAGCGAACATAGGCAACAGCCGCGCAAGCGGCTGTTTATTCTGCTGTTGGGCGCGGCTGGATCCCTGGTGCTGGGGCTGGCCTTCCTGCTCTGGTGGGTACCCAGCGTCGGGCTGGAAAATATTCATCCCGCTCTGCCGCTGGTCTTCGGGGCGATCTTGGCGGTGCTGGCGGTGGCCATTGTCGGTGGCTTGGGGTTGCTGATTCTCACTTTGCTCACCGGACATGATCTCTTTTTGCTCCAACCCCTGCGCGCCCTGGTGGTAAGGTATCTCTTTCCGGGGATCATTTCCCTCGGGCGGTTGCTGGGCATTGAGCGCGACCTGCTGCAGCAATCCTTTATCGCCCTGAACAACCAGTTAGTGCATACGCGCAAATTACGCGTGCCCGCCGCGCGCACCCTGATTCTGCTGCCCCATTGCATTCAAATGTTCGATTGTGCCATCAAAATTACCGGTGATGTGGAAAAATGCGTGCGCTGCGGTCAATGTGATATCAGCGGGCTGCTGGGACTGGCGCAGAAATTCGGCATTGAAATGGCCGTTGCTACCGGCGGCACTCTGGCGCGCAAGATTATCGTTGAAAAACGCCCGAAATTGATCGTCGCAGTCGCGTGTGAGCGCGACCTGACCTCGGGAATCCGCGACGCTTACCCCTTGCCGGTGATCGGTATTTTGAACAAACGCCCCAACGGACCCTGTTTCAATACCCAGGTGTTGTTGCCTGAGGTGGAGCAGGCGTTAAATGAATACGTAGTTCCTGAACCAAAAAAGGCTGACGAGGTAAAAAAATGAATACGGCAAAGACCATCTTGTTAATGACGCTGCTGACCCTGGTGCTGGTTATCGCCGGCGGGACACTGGGTGGCCAGGGAGGTGCGCTAGTTGCCCTGATCGCGGCCGGGGCGATGAATTTTGGTTCCTACTGGTTTTCCGACCGGTTGGTGGTCAAAATGTATCGCGGCCAACAGGTGACTTCGGGCCCCCTGTACCAGGTGGTCGCCGAGTTGTGTCAGCGCAATCGCTTGCCGATGCCGAAAGTTTACCTGCTGCCGCAGCAGGCACCGAACGCTTTTGCTACCGGCCGTAATCCTGAGCATGCGGTGGTCGCCGCGACCGAAGGGATTTTGCAGATTCTCTCACGCGAGGAACTGAGCGGGGTCATGGCTCACGAACTGGGCCATGTGCAGAATCGCGATATCCTCATCGGTTCCATTGCCGCGACCTTCGCCGGTGCCATTACCTGGCTGGCCCACATGGCCCAGTGGTCCATGTTCTTTGGCGGGCGCGACGATGAAGACAGCAACCCCCTGGCCATGATTGTGCTGATGATTCTCGGCCCCATTGCCGCCATGCTGGTGCAGATGGCCATTTCTCGTTCGCGTGAATATATCGCCGATGCCAGTGGCGCCGCCTATTGTGGCAATCCACAGTTTCTCGCCAGTGCTCTGCGTAAACTTGAAACGGCCAATCGTCAGGCCCCTATGGCGCAGGTCAATGAAGCCACGGCCCACATGTTTATTGTTAATCCCCTGCGTGGGGGAGGGCTTAAGACGCTCTTTTCCACCCATCCGCCCATGGATGAACGTATCCGCCGACTTGAAGGGATGGCTCTTTAATTGCTAACTGAGACCTACGGGCTTGACGCCCGGCGCGGCGCGTTTGAAATATTGCAACGGGTCGAACTGGGGGCCTATGCCGACCTGACTCTCGATACGCTGCTCAAGCGCAATCGCGGCACCGACCCGCGCGACCGAGCCCTGCTGACCGAACTGGTGTACGGCATTCTGCGTGTGCGTGGCCGCCTCGACTTCGCCCTGACCCTGGTCAGCCGCCAGCCTTTTGCTAAGTTGGAACCGGCGGTGCGCCATTTGTTGCGCATCGGGGCTTATCAGCTGCTTGAACTCGAACGCATTCCTCCCCACGCGGCGGTTCACGAAACCGTTGAGTTGGCCAAGCGCCTGGGTTTTGAGCGGGTGACAGGCTTACTCAATGGGACCTTGCGAGAACTCGCACGGCAACGCGACCACTTGCCCTGGCCAGGGCCGGAACAGATCAGCGCTTATCTCCAGCAGGTGTGCAGCCTGCCCAAATGGCTGGCCAAAGAGTTGTTGAGTCAGTTTCCCAATGTTGAATCTCGGGCCCTGGCCGAAGCCCTGGCCCAGGCGGCCCCCTTCACTCTGCGCGTCAACAGTCTGAAAACCACAATGTCCGCTTATCAGGTGGCCCTGCAAACTGCCGGGTTTGACTTTCGACCCTGCCGCTACGCCGCCGAAGGTTTGATCATCGAAAAACGCGGCAGCGAGCCTTTGCCGGGCAACGAAGAGGGCTGGTATCAAATTCAGGATGAAGCCAGCATGTTGATTGCGCATCTGCTGGATCCGCAACCAGGGGAAAAAATTCTCGATGCCTGTGCCGCGCCGGGCGGAAAAACCACCCAGATTGCGGCTTTAACCCAGAACCAGGCACAGATCCTGGCCCTCGACAAGCATCCACAACGGGTCAATCTTCTCGAACAGGGTGCGCGCCGCAACGGTTGTCAGGGCATTGAAGCCCGTCTGTGTGACTTGGAAGAATTTCCGGCGGAGCTTGAAATCGACAGTTTCGATTGCGTGCTGGTCGATGCGCCCTGCAGCGGCCTGGGGGTGTTGCGGCGTAACCCTGAAATCCGCTGGAGCCGCCAGGCGGCTGATATGCAAAAACTCGCGGCCCTGCAACGCAAAATCCTCTTCAATGTCGCCCCCTTGGTGCGCCCCGGCGGTCGGTTGATTTATTCGGTCTGCACCTTCAGTCGCGCCGAAACCAGCGGCGTGATGGCCGATTTTTTACAGCATCACAAAGAATTTGTCCTTGAACCTTTCGGCCCCGGTTTACCGGAAAGCTGGCAGGAGTTATTTGACGATCAGGGGGGCTTCCGCAGTTTTCCTCATCGGCATAACGGCATGGATGCATTTTTCGCTCAAAGGCTGCGGCGTAACATCTGAACAAGACAAAGGACTTCCATGATTAAAATTGCCCCCTCCATCCTGTCGGCCGATTTTTCCCGTCTGGGTGATGAAGTGCGCGCCCTTGCCGCCGGTGGCGCCGACTATGTCCATGTCGATGTCATGGACGGTCATTTTGTGCCCAATATCACCATTGGCCCCCTGGTGGTCGCGGGCCTGCGGGCGGCGACAAATCTCCCCTTTGATGTGCATCTGATGATCGAAAACCCTGATCAGTATATTCCCGAATTTGCCCGCGCCGGGGCGGACATTATCACCGTTCATCAGGAAGCGGGTGCCCACTTGCATCGCACGGTGCAGTTGATTAAAAGTCTCGGGAAAAAGGCCGGGGTTTCAATTAACCCGGCAACGCCGGTCGGCAGTTTGGAAGTCATTCTCGATGAGCTTGATCTGGCGCTGATTATGTCGGTCAACCCCGGTTTCGGCGGCCAGTCGTTCATTGACGCCTGCCTGCCGAAAATTGAGCAGCTGCGCCGCAGGATTGACCAGCGTGGCCTGGCGATTGAGCTGGAAGTAGACGGCGGGGTCAAGCTCGACAACATTGGGCGGATAGCCGCTGCCGGGGCCCATGTCTTTGTCGCGGGCAGCGCGGTCTTCGGCAGTGAAAACTATGCGGCAACCATTGCCGGGCTTAAGGTTAACGCTGCCGCGGGTTGAGGGGAAGCGCCGTCCCTCAAACCTCAGTCAAGCAGGTGCACAAAGATACGGCGCGCATCGTCAATCGGAATGGCAAAAGAGACCTGTTCTTTTTGGCCTTCGGCCCGGCGCACCTCAATCGCGACCACATTGCCACCGGCATCCAAGAGGGGGCCACCGGAATTGCCCGCTTCAAGCTGGGTGTCAATCCGCAGCAGGGGCACCCCTTGATAGTCTTCGATGCGGGTAATGGTCGTCGGCACCACTGACAGGCCGAATTCGGCTCCGTAACCCACGGCAATTGCGGCATCACCTGGGCGGAGATCGCCGGAACGTCCCAGAGGCAGGGCCCTCAGGTTTTCGGGGGCCAGGGCCAGAACCGCAATGTCGAGGCGTTCGTCTTGCAGAATAACCCGCGCCTTCTGGGGTTGCCCTTCGAGGAATTTCAGGCGAATGTCTTCGCTGCCCTCAACCACGTGCAAACTGGTCACAGCGTAGCCCCGCGTTGAAACAACGAAGCCGCTGCCGCTGCTGTTTTCGGTCAGCACCTTGAAAATTGACGGGCTGACCTGGCGAATCAGATCGGGCAGATCCAGAGCTTTGGTTGCCCTGGCCGCGCCCTTGACGGTCGCAGGCGTTGTGGGGCCAGGTGGCGGCCGGACTCCACGCCGCACACTGGGCGTGCGGTTGAGCTCGTCGGAAATTTTACGTGCCGAGCGCTGCAAAAGCTCCTGTGGAAGTTCTGCCAACATCTGGCGATTCATGTCGGCCAGGGTTTCTCGCGTCAGCCGGCGAATCCATTTGACCTCCTGGGCCATTTCTTGGGCCTCGAAAAAGCTGCCGCCGATTTTTTTTTCGCTGGTGTAATTTTTCTCCAGCAGGCGTATTTTGCCCTGATCCTGGTTGATATAGTAAACCACCACCCGCCCTTCGAGCAGGGCCGTATAATGGAACATTTTTACCGGCGAGGCGAGAAAACAGCTGCCAAAGGTCGCCATGGCCGCCAGCGGACTGCCGCTGCCAAGCCCATAGGTGTAACGCAGATCAATCGACACCAGGAAAGAATCGGGTTCTCCTTCCTGGCGGAAACTTGCCTGATCTTCCGCGCGATAGCCGGGCAGAACTTTTATCTGCCCACGGATGACGGTTTTTTCAAGCCCCTCGGCCAGGGCATAGCCGAAATCTTCAGTTTCAGAGGTATAAAACTGATCGAGACTTTCCTGGTAGGAGGTTTCCCATAAGTTGGAATCATAAAGCTGCGGGTCGAGAGAGGTGCTGAGATAAGCGGGTCGGTTGATGCGTTCGTCGGCGGCTACCGAACCCGGCATCGCCATGAGAAGGGCGCACAAAAAAAGCAAATAGCCGTAGGGTGTCATTCGCGGTGCCATGAAAATTTACGCGACCTTTTTATCTGTGGGGAGTTTTTCTTATCCGGGATCTCGACACTTGCTGGTTTAATTGTGAAAAAAATATAACGTCGAGTGTGAAAAAATCAACTGACAATCAAAAAATTTCTGCCCGGCGCTGATTCTTCAGCCCAGCAGTGAATCGAGCTTGCCCTTTTCATCGAGAGCAAATAGCTCGTCGCAACCACCAATATGCTGGTCATCAATAAAAATTTGCGGTACGCTGCGGCGGCCTGAGCGGGTGCGCATTTGTTCTTCGAGTTCCCGGTTGTGGGTCACGTCATATTCCGTAAAGTCGACATTTTTGATTTTCAGCAAATCTTTGGCGCGATGACAGAATGAGCAATAATTCTTGGTGTAAATATCTACCTGAGCCATGAAAGTGAACCTCCTGGGTTGAAAGTCGTTGCGCTGGATTTTTAACGCGGGGGCCAAGTCTAGCCTGTTTTTGTCGGGGTGCAACCCTAAAGATTTTTTTTGATGGAGGAAATTGTGAGCCGCGTGCTTCTATTTTTGACCTTGTTAATCGTTGTTAGCGGTTGTGCGCAAAAAATTGATTTGGGCCCGGGTTACGCAAAAACCAGCAACGAATTCTTACGGGTGCTGCGCTGGCAGGAATACGCGGCGGCGGCGGCCTTTGTGCGCGAGGATATCCGCCAGGAGTTTATTGATCATTTTGAGGCTCTTGAAGACGTCCATTTTGTCGATGCGGTCTACCGCCGAACCGAACTGAATGTTAAGGCAGGAACGGCGAATGCTGAGCTGCTGATTGACTATTACCGGCTGCCCTCTACGCAGGTGCGCCAGTGGCGCTGGCAACTCGACTGGGTGCTGTTGCCCGCCGACACCCGGCAAGCCGGAACCTGGCAGCTGCACAGCAAACCGCCCACTTTCCCCTGAACGCCATCGGTAAAAACTCCCTGTTTTCAGGCTTTTAAGTCTTTTACGTACAAATTGTCTGATTAAAAATGGCCTTGATTTTGTGTCTGAGCCTGTGTTATCTACCTGCATACTGTATACGATTTTAAACGAGCGCAACCCGTTTCCATGGCTGATATAGAATGGTGGGCGGCGCATAACTGTCCCTAAAATTTCAAAGGGCAGAACCGCTTGACAGGAGGCCAGTTTGGCAGAGGTGATATTTTCCAGCTGGGGACGTGAAATCGTCGATAATCGCAAGGGCGAAGCTCAGGCCTTAAGCGCATTGCAGATCAAACTGCCAACCAGCTATCTCGATCGGGGTGAAATTCGCGCCTTTATCGGTTGGGATGGCGTCATTTTGCTCGACCGACAGGTCGATGTTGTGGCCCTGGCCGCTGAATATATGAAGCGCGTCCAGGAAAAATATTGCTGCGGCAAGTGTACGCCGGGTAAAAAGGGTACCCGGGTGCTACAGGACACTCTGGCCAGAATTCAGGCCGGTCACGGTCAGCCGGAAGATCTTAAAATCATTGAAGATCTGGGCCAATTGCTTGAAAGCTGCAAGTGCACCCTGTGCATGAGTTCGGTGGTGCCGGTGCTGGATCTTGTCCACCACTTTCCCGATGAATTCAGTGCCTATTCCCGGAGTGAAATCAAGCCAATGGGAGCGCTGCGTTACACCGATAAATTAACCGCCCCCTGTACCGATCGCTGCCCGGCACACATCGACATTCCGGCCTATGTTGAGGACATCAAGGACTATCGATTCGACGAATCTCTCAGTCGCATCCGCCGTAATATGCCAATCCCGGCGGTTTGCGGTCGCGTTTGCCCTCACCCCTGCGAATCGGCCTGTCGGCGCGGACTGGTTGATGAACCGATCAGTATTATGGTGCTCAAGCGCGTTCCGGCTGATCACGAATGGATGCATCACAAGCAGCCGCCAATGCAACCCAAGGCAGCGACGGGCAAGAAAGTTGTTGTCGTTGGCGCCGGTCCGGCGGGTCTGACCTGTGCCTATTATCTGGCCCTTGAAGGTCATCAGGTCAAAATTATCGAAATGCTCAGTGAACCGGGTGGCACGGTGGCGGTCGGTATTCCCGATTACCGTATGCCGCGCCATCTGCTGCAACGTGAGGCCGATGTTGTCGCCGCCCTCGGCGTCGACATCGCGTATGGCGTTAAGCTGGGGCGTGATCTGTCCCTGCGCGAACTCAAAGCAGAGTACGATGCCGTCTTCCTCGGCACCGGCGCGTTCAAATCCAAACCCATGGGGGTTGAGGGTGAAGATCAGGGCTATGAAGGTTTCTCCGCCGGGGGGATTCATTATCTGCGCGCCGTTGCTCTGAATGAGGGGCTGGTCACGCCCAAACGGGTGATTGTGGTTGGTGGCGGCAATACCGCCATCGACTGTGTGCGCGTTGCCCTGCGTGAAGGGGCCGAGGATTCGATTCTGGTCTATCGCCGCACGCGTAAGGAAATGCCCGCCGAATATTATGAGGTCGACGACGCCGAAGAAGAGGGCGTGCAATTTGAGTTTCTGCGTAATCCGACCCGCCTGGTCACCGAAAATGGCAAGGTGGTTGGGGTGGAAGTGGTTGTTATGGAGCTGGGCGAACCGGATGCTTCAGGCCGTCGCAGCCCCAAAGCCGTTCCAGGCAGTGAATATGTCATTCCTTGCGACATGGTTATTCCGGCCATTGGCCAGGATCCCGATCTTTCCTACCTGGAAGATGGCGACTATGGCATTCAAAAGACCCGTTGGAGCAGCATCGTCACGCACGATGGCACCATGATGACGGATAACGCGGGCGTGTTTGCCGGTGGCGACTGTGAATATGGGGCCATGACGGTTGTTGTGGCCGTGGGCCAAGGGCGGCGGGCCGCACGCGTCATGCATCGTTATCTGACCGAAGGCAAGGCGTGTCTTGATGACGAGGACGCCATGGAAGACCTGCTCAACAATCTTCAGGTTTTCAATAAAAAAGAACAGATTGGTCTTTTTGGCGGATTGCATCGTGAACATCAACCCAAGATTGCCGGGCGCGAACGGGCGAGCAGCTATGTTGAGGTCGAAAAAGCCTTGCCTGAAAGTCAGGCAGTGAGGGAAGCCGAACGCTGCTTGCGCTGCTATCGCGTTGGAATGATTGCGGTTGGTTGATAGCGGGACAATAAAAACAGTGCAAAATTCCGGGCGCACGGATCTTGCCTGCTATGGAGAAATTCATGCTCAAGCTCAAAATTGATGGCTCAGACGTAGAAATTGCCAAGGGCGCAACTATCCTTGCTGCGGCCGAAAAAATCGGCATTCCTATTCCGACTCTGTGTTTTTTGAAAAAAGTCTCCCCCACCGGAGCCTGCCGGATGTGTGTGGTTGAAATTGAAGGTGCCGACAAACCCATGACCGCCTGCAACACCCCGGCGGTTGATGGCATGGTCGTGACCACGCAATCGGAGAAATTGCGTAAAATTCGTCAACAGGTCATGCAGCTTTTGCTGGTCAATCATCCCCTCGATTGCCCGGTATGCGACGCCGGCGGCGAGTGCGACCTGCAGAATAGTTGCTACTCGCTTGCGGTCACACATCAGCGTTTTGAGGGCGAAAACCTCAACCACGCCGAAATGAATGATTGGCCGTTGATTCAGCAGATTCCGTCGCGCTGTATTCTGTGCGAAAAATGCGTCAAAGTGTGTCACGAAGTCGTTGGCGCCAGCGCCCTGGCTGTCCACGCGCGCGGCGAGGCCGCCTATATCGACACCGTCGATGGCCGGCCTCTCAACTGTGAATTTTGCGGCAACTGTGTTGCCGTCTGCCCCACCGGCACGCTGAATTCCAAACCCTTCAAGTTTAAGGCTCGCCCTTGGGCTCTGCGTAAAACACCTTCGGTCTGTACCCTCTGTGCCTGCCAGTGCCAGATCGATATCAATTCCCACGGCAATGAGATTTATCGCATTACCTCCGACGACGCAGGCACCACCAATCAGGGGACGCTGTGCATTGGCGGTTTCTTCAGTTATGGCTTTGTCAACCACGCCCAACGCTTAACCAGCCCTCAGATCGCACAGCAAAATTGTGATTGGGATCAAGCTTTTGCCCGCATAACCACCGAAATCGAAGCAATTCGTGCCAGCAGTGGTAGCCAGGCTCTGGCCGGTTTGAGTTCGCCGCGTTTGACCAATGAAGAAAATTACCTGTTTCAGAAAATGTTCCGCGTTGCGATGGGTAGCAATAATATCGATTCAGAAGCTCGCTTCGGCGCCCTGCGCGCCATGCAGGCGACCTCGGCAGTGCTCGGATTGCGGGGCGCCAGTCATCTGCTCAGTGCCATCGGCAATTCGGAGGCGGTGCTGGTTTTTGGCGCCGACCCCACCGCCGAGGCCCCCGCGGTCGATTGGCAGGTTCAAGATGCCTGCCGTCGGCGTGATGCCAAACTGGTCGTTGCGGGTATGCACCCGATAAAATTGAGCAAATTTGCCAATGTTGCCCTTGTTTGTAAACCGGGAACCGAGCTTGAGCTGGCCAATGGCATCAGCCGCCTGCTCTATGAGCGCAACCTGCTGCAAACCGATTATCTCAACCAGGCCCTGGCCAATCCGGCGGAGCTTAAGGTGCATCTGGATGCGATCAATATTGATAAGGTCTGCGCCGAAACGGGGGTTGAACGCCGCCTGCTCGAAGAAGTTGCGGATATCCTGGGCGCAGCCTCCTCAGTTTCAATTATTTTCGGTGCAGAAATCACCAAGAGCGTCCGTGGTTACGAAAAATCTGTTGCAATCGCTGACCTTGCTATTCTGTGCGGTGCCCTGCGCAACAACAGTGCTGGGGGCCTTTTCCCGCTGGACGAAAAAGGCAACACCCAGGGTCTGCTTGACATGGGCGTTTGTCCCGAATATCTGCCGGGTTATCAGCCTTATGCGCAAGCGCGCGAAAGCTTTGCTCAAGCATGGAAGGCCAAGTTACCCGAGACGGGCCTCGATGCCATGGGTATTCTGGCCGGAATCGAAGCCGGAACGATTCGCTTTCTCTATCTTGCCGCCACCAACCCCTTGACCTTCCCCAATGCCAAGCGTTGGCGCAAAGCCCTTGAAAAGGTGGAGGTTCTGGTGGTGCAGGATATTCTGCCGACCGAAGTCGTCAACATGGCGACAGTGGTGCTCCCTGGGGCCAGTTGGGCTGAAAAAGGCGGCAGCGTGACCTCTATGGATCATCGCATCCGTTCACTCTCACGCGCCATTGCTTCGCCCGGAACAGCGCTTGAAGACTGGGAAATCCTCGCCACTCTCTATGGTCGGCTGCGCAAGCAGGCAGTCAGTATCAGCCGGGCCGATATTCTGGCAGAAGTCAGTAGCCTCAGTCAGCTGTACGACAAGGTCAATTTTGCCGGAGATGATCGGCATCGTCCCTGCCTGAAGGCACCCTATCGGCCGTTAGCCAAGAGTTTTCATTATCAGACACCACAAATTGACGAAATTCAAACTGGTTTGCAATTGGTCTGCGGTAAATCCCCCTACCATTTTGGAACCACCACCACCTGGGCAGCCGGGCCGCTGGAAATAGAAAGCCAGGGGCTGGTGCGCATGCATCCTCTGGACGCAAGCCTGGTTGGCGTGGGCGAAGGTGAGCGCGTAAAACTGACCAGCAGCAAAGGCTCGGTCACGGCGGTTCTCACTCTGGATGACTCCTTGCCCGCTGGATTACTCTTTGCGCCTTATCATTTTGCCAACCTTGAGGTGCAGACCCTCGTTGAAGACGGCAGCAACCGGGTTGGCGTTACCCTGGCGAAGGTCTGAAGGGCTCTTTGATGGAATACGCAAATTATCGGGACAAAATTGCCTACACACAAGAAAAGGCCAGTAAAGTCGTTTTGGGTGAAACTCGCCAGGGCCGTATGACCCTCTGGTGCCTGCTGCCGGGTCAGCACATTCATCCCCACGTGCACGCCGGTGATCATTACTGGGTTGTCCTCGAAGGAGAAGGTCGCTATCTGGCCGAAGGCCAGCCTGCCCGTGAAATTGCCACCGGTGCGCTGCTTATTGCCCCGGCGGGGGAGTCCCATGGCATCGAGAACAGCGGCTCTGAGGGGTTGGTGTTTGTCAGCGTTTCCGCGGGTTAGAAGATCTTAGCTACGTGCTGGCGGTCTGCGCTGGCGGTTGACTTCAAAAGAGTGCTGTGCTATCTAGGGGCGGATTTACGGCAGAAGGTATGCTGTAGACAATTTATGGCAGACGATAATAAACAATTATTCAAGTCGCTCAGCTTTTTATCGAGTGTTGGTATCTCGATGGTTGCGGCGACTTTTATCGGTCTTGCCATGGGTTATTATCTGGATCGCTGGCTCGAAACCGGGCCCTGGTTAACGCTTGTTTTTTTGCTGCTGGGAATCGTCTCCGGGTTTCGTAATATCTTCATTTTAACGGCCCGCGAATTGCGCCGTCAGCAAAAGGACGAGCCGCCAACGGTAGACCCTGACCATGAGCAGCATTGACGATCAGCTGCTGAAGCGCCTTCATCTCACCAACTGGTGGGTGCTGGCGGTGATGCTGGCTCTGAGCCTTTTCTGGCAGTCGGCGAGGGTCAGTTTGGGGGTGCTCGCGGGCGGATTGCTGGTCATTTTGAACTTTGGCTGGATGGGACATTCCTTACTCAAGGTGATGAGTGTGCCGCACACCGGTTCGGCTCGCGGTTTTAAACGGAATTATTTTTTCCGACTGCTGGTGGTTGGTGCGGCTCTGTATTTGCTGCTCGAACGCGGTGCGGTAGATCCCCTGGCTCTGGTCATTGGGCTTTCCGTCGTTGTGGTCAGCCTGATTTTGACAACCTTGAAACGACTTTACTGATAGCTTGCTCGTTGGTACCAAATAGCAAGAAGGAGACTTTTCGGTTATGACGCATCCGTTTTTGATTCTCAAGTGGCTCGAAGAGCAGTTACATCTCCATTTCGGCGAGCACGTAACCTACACCTGGCTGGTAATGGCGATTCTTATCGGTGTTGCCTTTGTCGCTTCGCGCAACATCAAGCTGGTTCCTAAAGGGTTGCAGAATCTGATGGAGGTCGTCGTTTCCGGCATCGAAAATCTGCTTGAAGAGACCATGGGCAAGGAGGGTCGCCCCTATTTCCCCCTGATTGCAACCTTTGCCCTCTTTATCCTGGTTTCGAATCTCATTGCGCTGATCCCCGGCTTTTATCCACCGACGGCCAATCTGAATACCAATGCCGCCTTGGCCCTGACCGTTTTCTTTATGACTCATATTGTCGGGGTCAAAGAACATGGCCTTGCCTACCTGAAACACTTCATGGGCCCGATTCTGTGGCTGGCCCCGCTGATTTTTATTATTGAAATCATCGGACATCTTGCCCGGCCGCTGTCCCTGTCCCTGCGTCTTTTTGGCAATATGTACGGCCACGAGATTGTCCTGATGATTTTCATTGGACTGGTGCCCTTTATCCTGCCGGTTCCCATGATGCTGATGGGCGTGCTGGTCGCTTTTATTCAGACCTTTGTCTTCACCCTGCTGGCCATGATCTATATCGCCGGGGCGCTGGAAGAGGCGCATTAAATCAGGGTTCAATGCTTGAAAAATATCGTCTTCGCACGGGCGAAGAGCCGTCCTATATCGCAATAGGAACAACATAAACAGCTAGAGTTGAGAGGAGTTAGTCACATGGAATTTTTCGCATGGTGTGTTATGGCCGCCGGTATCGGCATGGGTCTTGGTTCTTTCGGTACCGGTATCGGTCAGGGCCTGGCCATCAAATCTGCCGTTGAGGGTGTCGCACGCAATCCGGGCGCCAGTGGTAAAATTCTTACCACCATGATGATCGGTCTGGCCATGATCGAGTCCCTCGCCATCTACGTGTTCGTTGTGGCGATGATCATCCTGTTCGCCAACCCCTTCACCGAAGAAGTTGTGAAACTTCTGGTCAAATAAGTAAAAAGTTTTTATCGGGGCAGGGTGATTTATCCTGCCCCGACGCATTTTAACGAAACACCTCATTCAGTCTTATTTCACAGGAACAGGTTCGGCATCCCCTCAGGGAGATTTCTACCATGCGTTCCGTTTATTGCTTTTCTCAGAATATTCTCGCGGGCAGGGTCTGACCTATGCCCGGCTTTTCTCCTTTGCCATCTTTTCTTGTCACTAGAGGCCGTGGTTTACTCCCCGGCGCAGTTCAGTTCTCGCGCGCGGCGGTTCAACGACCCCATGAACCGCCATTTATTGATTGCATTCGCTTTTCAAGATCGCTAATCTCCACCGTATTTGTTAAAAAATCGCAAATCAATTTGAAGGTTCCTGTCCATGGCGAGTAACTGCCACCTCTGCCCTGGACATTTTTTGAACGAGGATGTCTTTTTTCAGCGTAATTTTTTATCAGGGAGGTTGTTGCAATGCGTAAACATTTATTTTTAGTTCTGTTGGTGGTTGTTTGGGGCTGGCCGCTTATGGCTTCGGCGCAGCAACACCTGACGGCGGGGCCCGAACAGTGCCTCGAATGTCATGACGATGTGATTTCAGCGGAGGAATTCAGCAATTCGGTGCATGGTCCCAACGGTTGCGTTGCCTGTCACGTGGAATTGGTCGACATAGATCTCCACATGGCCGGCGAGGTGATGCCCGGTGCGGTCAGGTGTGTCCGCTGTCACAAGAAAGAGACGGCTGAACACTATTCCAGTGTACACAAGCTCAATGAAATTGAGTGCGCCTCCTGCCACGCGGAAATTCACAGTCAACAGCGCTGGAATAAGGACAAGCGCATCGCGGTCGCGAAATGCGCTGAGTGCCATGACGATGCCCACGCCCAGTATAGTGAATCTATTCACGGCAAAGCGATTGCTGCCGGAAATATGGATTCGGCCGCCTGTCTCGATTGCCACAATCTGCACAAAATCGAAGAGCTGGGTGATCCAACCTGCCATCACAATCGCGAATTCCACACCAGTGTCTGCCTGAAATGCCATGCCGACGATGCTTTAATGGAAAAAAACGGCATCTACAATATCCCGGTTAAAACCTATCTCGAAAGCTACCATGGCAAAAATTACCGCCTTGGGGCGCCGGAAAAAGTTGCCGGTTGTGCCGACTGCCATACCTCCCATGCAATTCTGCCGCACACGGATCCGAAATCCAGCTTGTATCCCGCTAACCTGGCGCAGACCTGCGGCGCTTGTCATGAAAAATCGACCGAGCTCTTTGCGCAGTTTTATCCTCATGCCGATATGACCGATCGTGAAAATTACCCGATCCTCTACTATACCTACGTTGGGATGAGTGGCCTGCTGCTGGGAACTTTTGCCGTTTTCTGGCTGCATACCCTGTTGTGGATGTTCCGTGGTTTCGTGGAAAATCGCGAAAAGAAGCGTGCCATGATTGCTGGCCAAATTCACGAAATCAAGGATGGGCATAAAATTTACCGGCGCTTTACCCGGGTGCATATCTTCCTGCATTTGCTCGTAATTACCAGCTTTCTGCTCTTGTCCTTAACTGGGTTGCCGCTCAAATTTGCCGATCAGCAGTGGGCAAAGATCTTAATGACATTCTACGGCGGTGCCGCCAATGCCGCCCTCTTGCATCGCCTTGGTGCGGTGATTACTTTTGTCTATTTTGCCTCAGCCCTGGTGATGTCGGCCAAGTTCCTGTTCTGGAAACTGGACAACCCGGCTGACTTCTTCCGCCGCCTGTTCGGGCCGGAATCCCTGTGTCCGAATCTGCGCGACATCAAAGACGCCACCGGCATGATTCGCTGGTTCTTATTTTTGGGGCCAAAGCCAACCTTTGAGCGCTGGACCTACTGGGAAAAGTTCGACTTCATCGCGGTCTTCTGGGGGATGTTTGCGATTGGCGGTTCCGGTTTAATGCTGTGGTTCCCCGAATTTTTCGGGGCCTTCCTGCCGGGGTGGGTGTTTAATGTGGCGACCATTGTCCATTCCGATGAAGCCCTGTTAGCGACCGGTTTTATCTTTACGGTTCACTTCTTTAATACCCATGGCCGACCCGAAAAATTCCCGATGGATTTTGTTATTTTCAATGGTGAATTACCGAAGCACGAATTTATGGATGAGCGTGCCGATCAGTGGAAACGTTACGAAGACGCTGGTCTCACCAGCCAGTATGAAAAAGCCAAGCCCAGTGGGGTGCTCTACGATTTCATTCTCAAGGGTTTCGGCTGGCTCGCCCTGTTAACCGGGGTTTCTCTGCTGCTGCTGATGTTCTATGCCTTCGTTGCCGGTGGGCATCACGTTTAGTCGCCTCAGGTTGATCTGAACAGCACGGGGTTGCGCAGCTATCCCGTGCTGTTTTTCTAAAAGAGCCCCCATGAAAGATAAGCAACTCCTTTTGGCTGTTTTTGCTCTCGTTATTTATCTGCTCGGCGGCATAGGTACCTTTGTCGGTGTTGCCCTGATTATTCTCATGAAGGGCAAAGACCTTTGGCACCTGGGACAAGCCCACAGCATCGGCTATCTGCTGGTGTGCGTCGGTCTGATTTTGACTCTTCTCGGGGTTTTCGTTATGCGCGTACTGCGCAACCGGGGTTGATCCGGAACCATGGTTTGCCGCGCCCGCTGTTTTTGTCTGCCGTGAAGAAATCTTCGGGATATAAACGTTGACTGCTTATGGAGCCGATGCTAGTATCCGCCTGCTTTTTCGCTCGTACAGCGCTATTTTACCGCCATCCACTGCTCATTCGTCGGGGTCATACTTTCGTCAAGACGGTGGACGCTTTTCATTTCACGTTTCAAGGAGTTCTCCGGCATGGCAAAACTAACTGATATTCCAAAAGTATTTATGAACGGCATTGCCCACAGCACTATTTCGCTGATCGGTGCAATGGTCGTGACTGTGGTCTTTCCCTTTCTGCTCGGCGCGGCCCTTTACGACACCTTCCTGCATATAGAAAACCCTTACGTCAGTGGTTTTATTTATATGATTCTCGGCCCCACCTTTATTGGCGGCCTGGTGCTGATTTTTGTCGGACTTTTCTTTGCCAAGGGGGAAGAGGATGTCCGAATTTTTACGCTGGAATATCTGCGAACCAAACTTGAAGACGAGAGTGGCTTTGATCGGATTCGTAAGCTGGTTTTTCTGGGGGTGTTTCTCACCTGTATCAACCTGTTTGTCGTCGGTATTCTGCTGTATAGCGGTTATCACTACATGGAATCCAACGCCTTTTGTGGTGAAGTCTGCCACGTACCCATGACGCCGGAATACACCGCCTATCAAAATTCCTCCCATTCGCGGGTTCACTGTGTCGAATGTCACATCGGTTCCGGAGCCTCCTGGTTCGTCAAGTCAAAAATCTCTGGAGCCCGGCAGCTGTTCGCCGTGGTTGGCGACACCTTTTCGCGCCCCATTGAAACGCCGGTTCATGGTTTGCGCCCGGCGCGTGATACCTGTGAACAATGCCATCGCCCGGAAAAGTTCCATGGCGACAAGCTGCTCGTTAAAGATAAATATCTCGAAGATGAAGAAAATACCCACGTGCAGACGGTGCTGTTGCTGAAAATTGGTAGTGCCGGCGATCGTGCTGCAGGGTCACACGGTATTCACTGGCACGTCGCGCCGGAAAATGAAATTACCTATACTGCAACCGATTGGCAGCGCAATGAAATTGTCGAGGTTTCACAGCGCAGCGCTAATGGCGCAACCCTGCAATACAAGACCGCCGACGCCGACGACGCCATTGCCCAGGCAACCCACCAGCAGGAGCGCACAATGGACTGCATGGACTGCCACAACCGCCCAAGTCACGTCTACCTGCCGCCGGATGTTGCCATCGATAATAAAATTCTCGAAAAGCAAATTTCGGTCGAACTCCCCTATATCAAGCAGCAGGCAATGCAGGTCATTCAGGGTGAATACCAGACCCAGCGCGAAGCAACCAGCGCCATTGCCTCGGGCCTGACTAACTACTATGAGCAGAATTATCCGCAAATTTTTGCCCAGAAACGTAATCTCATCGAACAGGCCATTACCGCGGTTCAAGCCGCCTACACGGAAAACGTATTCCCCGAAATGAATGTTCAATGGAATACTTATTTCACCAATATTGGTCATGCCAATGAGGGAGGTTGCTTCCGTTGTCACGACGAAGAGCATGAAACCGCAGAAGGTAAAACCATTTCCATGGATTGTGATACCTGCCACACCATTCTGGCCGAAGAGGAAAGAAACCCCGAGATTCTCAAGAATTTGCTCGGCGGTAACTAAACAAAACTTCCGGCAGTATCCCAAAAGTTACGGATCCGGACAGATCAGTCTGAGCACGAGGCCTCCAATCCAGGGGGCCGCATCAGTCCATTGCTGAATTTTCGCTGACGCTGGCATAGCGGCAGCGAAAATTCAGGGGCAATGACGATGACTTTGGGGTACGCCCCAGTTCCGATAGGGGCTTATGCACAGGGCCGCATTAAAATAGCGGACATCCCCGGTGACCTCCCTGTCAACCCAGGCAGGCATGGCAAAATTTTCATTGTAACGACTCAGTTCAATCTCAGCCACAATCAAACCCGTGTTTTCACCCAAAAATTCATCAACATCCCACCAGTGTTTCCCCACCAAAACCCGGTAACGGATTTTGTCAATCAGGGGTGCCACGCACAAATGATTCAATATTTCCTGGGCCTCAGCCAAAGGAATCTCATAGTTATATTCAGCACAGGCGCCACCACATTGCGCACCCTTGATGGTCAGAAAAGCCGTATTGTCGGCCCGTCTGATCCGAACCGTGCGGGCGGGATCAAGGGATAAATAGCCCTGTTGATAGTGCTGGCCCGCTTCAGGTGGCCGCCACAATTTTCTTTCGACCAGAAACTTACGCTCAATTTCTACGCCCACAAAATTTTCTCCTCAGTTGAAGTTGTTTTTAGTGCTAAAAGGGGCTGCGCAAAAGAGGACGTCAGCGCGTTTTTTGGTTATAATAAACCAGAGCTTAAAACCCATTCCTCAAGGAGGTACTCTTATGACCGAAGCGAGCTGTTCGAACCCTGAAGAGCACTGTGATCTGCATGCCTGTCAGTTAACCAGTAAGGAACGTAACCCCGCGATTGACAAGATTTTTGAGAACCCACGCTTTGCCTGTACCAACTGCGGGGCAAAAACCAATAGTGCTGAAAATCTCTGCATGCCCAAAGAAATTTGATGTTACCGTGTGGATCAAAAACGCGACCGAAGGCCACCCCCTCTGTCGCGTTTCGTTTGTATTTAACCGTTTGGGTGTTGTCGTGAAACAGATTTTTCCCCTGGTGCTCTTGCTGTTGATGGCAAGCACTCTGCAAGCTGCTGTCCCCAGAACCGACTTCGCCGGCTGGCTTGTTGAGCTACGTCACGAAGCGCAGAAGGCAGGGATTTCGCGCCAAACTCTCGTGCGCAGCTTGCAGGGGCTGCAAGCGCCTCTGGCACGCGTCATTGAGCTCGATCGGAGCCAACCCGAATTTCGACAAAGTCTGGAGCAATACCTTAACTTGCGTGTCACGCCGGCGCGTATTGCCCTCGGCAAGCAGATGTCCAAGCGCTATCCGACCTGGCTTGGCCGCGTGGAAAAGGCTTATGGGGTGCAGCCTGCGTACCTTCTGGCTCTCTGGGGCATTGAAACAAATTATGGCCGGCAGACCGGCG
>Ga0210028_1000811_pt1 | contig 26846 bp, 31 predicted proteins | sample CryGeymeta201513_FD_185468 | JGI IMG/M metagenome (GOLD analysis project Ga0210028, IMG submission 185468) | Groundwater microbial communities from Crystal Geyser aquifers in Utah, USA - Crystal Geyser metaG 2015-13 (SPAdes) (version 2) | ecosystem: Environmental > Aquatic > Deep subsurface >...
GAGAAGTTTCAGCGGGTATTCCGAAATGGCAAAACAGTATAAGGGATAAAGCCGCGAGAACGTTTTTATAATATCGTTAATAAAATTTGGCGATGAAATTATTTTTTTCTCTTTCGGCAGCATCGCTTTTTCGAGGAGAATGTATTTCATCTGCAGAAGAAGTTTCCCGTCTTTACTAAAATCAAATTTTTTTCTTAGCAGTACCATTTCTTTTTTCATTTCAGTTAAAGAAAATTGGTTGTTCAACTTATAACTGGAAAATACTTTAGCAATTTCTTTTTCGTAAATCATTAAATTCTTTTTGAAGAAAAGATTTTCTTCTTTGGAATTGTTGAGGAACATCCCGTATTGAACACCGGTTTTGTCAAAGTAAAGATAGAATTCGCTGTCCAATTTAAATCTTCCAAAATGAATCAGCAGAAAAGTCTTGTACGGAACACCTTTCGAGAACCGCATGTCTTTGCTCAATTTCATAATCGTTTGGTTGAACTTCGGCTCTCTTCGTATTGAAGGATTTAATTGTTCAAGAAATGGTGCGAGTGCTGTAATAAAATCCTTTGCAGGCGCTACGACAAATTTTTCGTAATCGTCTCTGTACTTATCAAAATAAATTTTTGAGTTATTCTTTTCTAAACCTTCCAGAAAAGAAAACAATTGGGGCGGGAATCCGGCAAAATGTTTTATCTCCGAAGTTTTCAATACATTGAACCGATATTTAAAGTTATGAAAAATCCGCCGAAAGATTTTTTCGGTTTTCCTTCAAGGCTCTCAATTCCATGATTGAAAAATTGAATTACATAATAACGAATGTTAATTCCTGCAAGATGCTTTTGATCAATTCCAAAATTTGCTCCAAAACCGATATACCCGCCAAAGGTATAATTGGCTTGTGCGTATTTCAGCGAGTTAAAAAACTCTCTTTCATAGGGAGTGGTTACAACCATCGTTGGACCGACGGCAAAATTTATGTAGGGGCGAAAATTATCACCGAGGTCATTTGCAAAAAGGCGGCTTTGGAGTCCCGCAAAAAATGGAAGAAGAAAAATTCTGTTTTTCTTCCCTACGGTATAGCTTCTTCCCCAGTAATCAACATACTCAAACTCATTTTCATCTTTTGCTTCCGAGATTGACATATCTGTAAAAAGAGTGAGTGTGCTATTCAAATTATTTCTGTAAAAACCGCCCAAGCCAAAACCACCTTCTCCGAACATCAGATCGGCTCCGTAAGCGTTAGTAGGAAAGACAAGTGGTTCGCGGTCGGGAGCTCTTTCGCCTATGGTTTGAGGAAAAAGAATATTGACCGGTAAAAACAGAATTGCTAAAAGAAAATATTTTTTCATATTCATCTAAATTTTTATTTCAAAATTACTTAGTTTATAACAAAAATCAATTCAATTTTTTGTAAAGTGATAAAAACCATTGAAAGACAATTTTAAAATATTGCTGTTTATCCCGACAAGTCGAGATTGTTTATTGCGTCAAAATATTTTTAGATATGGTTCCCTAATTCCTAATTCGTAATTCCTAATTTATACATACGGTTTACCGCGCTATCAGTTTATAAGTAAAAGAGAAAGTTGAAAAGATGCCTGTTAATTTGGAAATAAAAGTTAAAGTTGAAAATTTCGATTTGATCCTTTCAAATCTGAAGAAAGTGAAAGCAAAGAAAGCAGGATTGCTTCATCAAAAAGATGTCTATTTTTCAACCCCAAAAGGGTTATTAAAACTTCGGAAAGAAGGGAAGAATCAGCAGCTAATACGTTATCAACGGAATGAAAAAGGGAAAAACCGCTGGTCTAATTTTGAAATTCTTGAACTGCACCAGGCGCATGCGGAAAGTTTTTTAAAAAATTTGTGGGATTGTGAAGTGGTAGTTGAGAAAGTGCGGCTACTTTATTTGCATGAGAATACGCGGATTCATCTTGATAAAGTGAAAAAGCTTGGAAGTTTTATTGAACTTGAAACCAAAGTTCTTACAACAAAGAAAGAGGCACAGCAACAATTTCTCTTTTTGCTGAAAGCTTTGCAACTTGATCCGAAAGAGGAGTTGCGGTTATCCTATCATGATCTCCTTTTGCAAACCGGTAAAAAATGATCTTAACGAAGAAAAGATCGTTTTCAGATGCTCTTCTAAAAGTAATTGAAGATAAAATTCTAAATGGTAAAACAAATGAAGTTTTGCATTTGGTGCCGACAAACCGGAAAGCGCGCGCGCTAAAAAAAGAGATCATTGATAAAACTCCTGCCCGGGCAGTTTCAATTATTCCTATCGAAACAATTTTTACGCTCGCGGAAAAGTTGTTCAGTGTGGAAGTGCCTTTATCTCTTGCTTCCGATGCCGCGTCGTCGGTTCTCTTAAAAAAAGCATTTCAGAAAAATCAACTTGAATATTTTCGAAGTTTTTCAAAAACGATTCCACAGGGAAGTTTAGATCGGATCAAAAACCTGTTTTCGGAATATAAGAGGAACGGAATTACCTCAGAATATTTGTTGAGAGATTTGGGAAAAACCGGTGGAACCGAAAAGCAAAAACTTTCTGAATTAGCAAAAGTTTATGACAGTTACTGTGAACTTTTCCGCCAGCTTGATCTTTATGAGATTGGTGATGTTATTCGTGAAGTAAACGAATTTTCACTTAAAGACACAGCAGAACGATTCCGCATACTTTTTCCTTCTGTTAAAATTATCTATGCGTTTGGTTATTCAGAATTTACCAATCCGGAGATTTCATTACTGAAAAAACTTTCCGAACTGCCGGGAGAGGATCTTTACATCCATCTTGATTACCAACGTAATAACCGTGGACTGTTTTCAGCTGTCGAAGAAGTGAAAGACAAATTTGAAAAAGAAGGATTTTATTCCTATCCATTCACGGGAAAAGATAATGGAAATAAATTAAGCGGATATCTCTCCCGCTATTTGTTCAACGAAAAGAAAATCGAAAAGAAAAATTCTTACGAAGATGCTGTTGCTTTAATCGTCGGAAAAAATAGGGAAGATGAGATTATTCAAATCGCGAAAAAGATAAAAACTCTTCTTGCAGAAAAAAATGTTCCTCCGAATGCTGTTTGCGTTGCGTTTCATTTGATACAAAACTATTCCGGAATAATCCGAGATGTTTTTTTACAGTATGGGATCCCGTTTAATCTTACCGACCGGTTTTCGCTCAATACATTTAACCCGGTAATTTCTGTGATTAATTTGTTAGAAGTTATGGCGACTGATTTTTACCACAAAGCGGTATTCAGAGTTTTTAGCAGCGAGTATTATCAGCCGGTAAATGCACAGTCTTCCGATATTTATCAAGTGGCTTCTAAGCTGCGGATCATTTCGGGATATCAAACTTGGATTACTCATATCAATCATTTTATTGATGAAGAGAATGAAACGGAGGATGAAATTCTCTCAAATAAAAATTTACTTTCTTCGGTAAAAAAAGAAATTGAATCGCTCTATTCGCTCTTGAAAAAATTCGAAGAACCAATGACGCTCCGGCAGTTTCCCGAACGATTATTAGCGTTAATTCACGAACTTGATTTTCCGGTAAAAGTTTTAAAACTCAGCAAAGAGTACGAAGAAGAAAATATAAAATCTCTTACAACTTTTATTGAAATGTTTTCCAATCTGTTTGAGCAGCTTCAATTGGAATATGAGCAGCCGGAGTCGCAAAAGTTTCCTTTAAAATATTTTCTTAATCACTTAAAAACCGCAGTAGCTTCAACAAGGTTTAATATAAAAGAGCGACCGGGTTACGGTGTGCTTGTCTCGAATTTTGAAGAGATTCGCGGATTGAACTTCGATTATGTTTTTCTCGGCGGGCTATGCGACGGCGATTTCCCCACGCGTTTTTCTCCCGAAATATTTTCTTACGAATCATTTTCGGAATCGGAAAAGAAGCATGTAACGCGCGAACGGTTTTTATTCTACCAAACGCTTCAAACATGCAGCAAGCGGCTTTATCTTTCATATCCTCTGTACGAGGGAACGAAAAAAGAATTGTCCCCATCATCTTTTTTAGTTGATCTCAAAAAAATATTCGAAGTTGATGAAGTACTTATCAACAAAAACGAGGGATACATTTACGCATTTAGCGAACTAATTCAAAAAGCTGCCGCACAAAATAATATGGAGTTACTGCTCAATATAAAAAGTGAAAACGAAAAAGAAATATTGCATGAGAAATTTCTGATTGACAAGACCAGGCGGGAACATCCGTTTGAAGCTTTTGCATACAACGGATTTATTGATGCAGCCGCAGAACATACCGCCGGATTATTGGAAAAATATTCCGGCAGTGATTATTCAATCTCCCAGCTTGAATTGTACGCCAAATGCCCATTCCAATTTTTCTTGAAACGGATTTTGAAACTCACTCCGTTTGAAGAACCGAGCGAAGAACTTGAACCGATGGAAATGGGATTGCTGCTTCATGCAATCCTTGAACAATTTATGAAAACTGTGAAGAAAGAAAATCTGAATCTTCAATTTGAAAAAGAGAAGGCATCTCAACTTCTTTTTGCAATTGCAAAAGATAAGATTGATAAACTCAGCGTTCATTCGTCTTTATCTTTTTGGGAAAAAGAAAAAATTCTCGGTGTAAACGGGAGTAAAAACGATTCCATCCTTTCTCTTTTTCTTGAAAAAGAATTAGCAAGAACCGACAATTTTGAAGCGGCTTTTTTTGAAGTGCCGTTCGGCAGATTGAGAAATGATGACGGGCAGAAATCAACAATACTGTCGCTCAATTTAACTTCAAACGCAAAACTTCGCGGCAAGATTGACCGCATTGATATTAACTTTGATGAAAAATATTTTAAAGTATATGATTATAAACTTTCGGGGAAAAAGCCAAATGAAGAAGACCTTCAACTCGGAATCTCGTTGCAAATCCCGCTTTACTTATTTGCCGCTCAACAGATTTTACAGAACGAACTGAACGAAACATTTCTCCCGGCAGCGGGGATTATTTATTCACTAAAATTCAGCCGTGAGGATTTTGGACCGGATGAAGTGAAAACGGTAAACAGGAAATCGTACGGTAAAGCCGGTGCCGAAACACGCGATAAAATTATTCAAGCAAACCAGGATTTAATTTCACATTCTCTGAAAAAAATTGATGCGCTGATAACCGGAATAAGTGCTGGGGTTTATCATCTTTCAAAACTTGAGAAACGTGAAGAGAAAGTCTGCCGCCTTTGTTCATTTAAAAGCGTTTGCAGAATCCAGGAAATTGAAGATGGGTGAATTCTTTACTCAGTTTGTAACCAGCGGTAGACAGCTTGCCGGGGGGATGTTTTACTGCGTGCAAATATGCGCATTCAAAGAAGTTTATTCTTTGAAATAGTTTACATTACTTGTAGCGCTGTTTATTAATCTGCGCTGCAGTTGTTTGAATTGAAAAACTGATAACTATAAACTGGTGACTAACAACTAAAAATTTATTCTTCTTGATGTAATGAGTGGGTTCCGGCAGAGGCAAAACATACGAACCCTTTCGATGTGGCAACGAAACTTTTCTAAGTTGGTAACCGATGAACATTGAAAAGGATTCAGTTTTCCTTTTGCCTCCCGGTCAGATCAAAGGTCTTTCTCAACTCAAAAATTGCAATACCGTAAGCTACGGCAACGTTGAGCGATTGCTTTATTCCGTATTGGGGAATTTCAATTGCAAAATCACATTCATCTAAAAGTTTCTGCGAAACGCCGGTAATTTCATTTCCAATCACTAGACAAAGGGGAAACTGCTTTGTTGAAAGATCGTAATACATCCCGGAAGTTTCTGTTTGTTCCAGCGCGCAAATTTTATATCCCTCTTTTTTTAATTGATGAAGAACTGCTAACGCATCTTTGTGAAACTCCCACTTAACGCTGTTGGTTGAACCGAGCGCTGTTTTTAAAATTTCTTTATTCGGAGGATGCGGAGTGTAACCGGTTAAAAAAAGTTTGTCAATCATCGCGCCGTCTGAAGTTCGGAATATTGAACCGACATTATAAGTACTACGAATATTATCAAGCAATGCAACAACCGGAAGTTTTTCAACTTGATGCACTGTTTCGACCGTACTCCGGTTTTGAGAAATTTCGTCGTGGGTGAGTTTCTTCATTGATAATAGAGATTTGTTATTTGAATTTCAGCGCAAGCTGTCCGCATGCGGCGGCAATATCATCGCCCTGAGTATCGCGTATCATTACGGTAACATCATTGTCCCGCAACTTTTGTACAAATGCTTCGATCCGATTTTTCTCCGTTGGGAAAAGCGAGGCGGAAAATCCGGTTGGGTGCATGTGCTGCAGTGAATTAAAAGGAATGACGTTTATCTTAGAAGGAATTTGATTCGTTAATTTTATCAGTGCTTTGATGTCTTCATCTCTATCATTCAAACCCTTCAACATAATATATTCAAACGTAATGCGGGTTTTAGTTTTCATCGCATAATAGGCGACCGCTTCCAGATTTTCTTTAAGTGAATATTTCTCGTTGATCGGCATAATCTTCGAGCGGGTTTTTTCAAAGCATGAATGCAGCGACAAAGCTAATTTCGGTTTTAATCCGGTGTCCGCAAGTTCAATTATTTTTGGAGCAATTCCCGAAGTTGAAACAATAGTCTTTTTTAAAGTGATTCCCTTTGTTAATGCTTCCGCAAATATTTTGAGTGAATTTAAAGTTGCGTTATAATTTAACAGCGGTTCGCCCATGCCCATATAAACGATGTTCGTAATGTCTCTTTCGGTGTGCTGCTGCGCTAATAAATATTGATCGAAAATTTCTCCGGCAGAAAGATTTTTTTTATAACCCATTAGTCCGGTTGCGCAAAATTTGCAATCAAGCGGGCAGCCGACTTGCGTTGAAATGCAAAGGGTGTTTCGTTTTTCATCGGGAATAATCACCGATTCAATTTTATTCCCATCGGCAGTTTCAAAAATTAGTTTTTTTGTTCCGCCGGCAGATAATTCCGAACTTGCGAAATTTAAAGTGATGAGTGAATAATTTTCTTTTAGTTTAGCGCGAAGCGGTTTTGAGAGGTTCTCCATCTTATCAAAACTTGTTACCCGGAAGTTGTACATCCAATTAAAAACTTGTAGAGCGCGGAACTTCGCCTCTCCCATTTCGAGAAAGAGCGATTGAAGTTCTTCCAGCGTTAAACCTTTTAATTGTGTTTTATATTTGTTCATTCTTTTTTCTATATGTTGGAATGCAATATACCTATTTCAGAAACGGGTAAAAAAGTTTGGCTAAAACTTCTTAGTTTCGGCTATCAAAACAAAAAATAATTTCATATTTTAGCTGTTGAAATTAAAAGGTTACAAAATGAAATCTTACACCGCAATAATTGAAAAAGATCAAGATACTGGTTTGTATGTAGGTTACATCCCGGGATTTCCGGGCGCGCATACACAAGCTGCAACCCTTGAAGAGCTCCGTCTCAACTTATGCGAAGTTGTTGAAATGCTGTTAGAAGATGTTTAACAAATTATTTCTCCTAAAACATTTGAGTTTGTAATATGACAATATCGTAGCACAGACTTAAGTCTATGGTACCGAATTTAAGACTAAACGGAGTCAACAAATTTAATTTTTCGTAACCGCCACAAGCGGTTGGAAAATCTTACTCACTAATCACAAAAGGATAAAATTATGAATTTCGATTTCACAGAAGAACAGTTGATGATTCAGCAAACCGCAAAAGAGTTTGCCGAAGCCGAAATAGCGCCGTCTTCCATCGAGCGCGATATCAATGCGGAATTCCCGCACGAGATTATAAAAAAACTTGGAGAACTTGGTTTCCTCGGAATGATGGTTTCCCCCGATTACGGCGGCGCCGGAATGGATACTGTTAGTTATGTTTTGGCAATGATGGAAATTTCAAAAGTTGATGCAAGCTGCGGCGTTATTATGTCGGTTAATAATTCATTGGTTACCTGGGGTCTTGAAACTTACGGCTCGGATTTTATCAAGCAGAAATATTTAATCCCGCTTGCAAAAGGAGAAAAGCTCGGAGCGTTTGCTTTATCTGAACCGGAAGCCGGAAGCGATGCGACAAATCAGCATACGCTTGCTCACCGGGAAGGAGATTTTTTTGTCCTTGATGGAATAAAAAATTGGATCACCAACGGAAGGAATGCCGATTATTATTTAGTAATGGCTCAGACGGAGGTTGAAAAAAAGCACAAAGGCATTACTACTTTTCTCGTTGAAAAAGGAATAGATGGATTTGAGCATGGGAAGAAAGAGGATAAGATGGGCATTCGCAGTTCTGATACATGTTCTTTAATCTTTACAAATTGCAAAGTTCCTGTAGAAAATATTGTTTGGGAAGAAGGAAAAGGATTTAACTTTGCGATGAACACGTTGAACGGCGGCAGAATTGGAATTGCCGCACAAGCATTGGGTATTGCCGTTGCTTCACTTGAAGCTTCAATCAAATATGCAAAACAAAGAAAAGCATTCGGTACCGAAATTGCCAATCACCAGGCTATTCAATTTAAGATTGCCGAGATGGCGACTAAAGTAGAAGCCGCAAAATTAATCACCATGCAAGCGGCAGCGTTGAAAGATGCCCACAAACCATACGTCAAAGAATCGGCGATGGCAAAATATTATGTTTCAAAAATTGCGGTTGAATGTGCTTTGGAAGCGATCCAAATTCACGGCGGCTATGGGTATGTGCGTGAATATCTGGTTGAACGTTATTTGCGCGATGCAAAAATTACCGAGATCTATGAAGGGACAAATGAAATTCAACGCATCGTTATTGCAAGAAGTTTATTGAGTGAACATTGAAATTTGTTTTTTTAAGTCTTGCTTTTTCTTTTTCACTTTTCGGTCAAACAGATTGGCTGCGCTGGCAAAAGGCTGAAATAAAGTATTCTGAAAAAATTGATACAGCAGAAAGAAATTATTCCATTAACGGAAGTAACCCGTTTGAGTTTTTATTAAAAGCCTCAGCAGTTACCTATTGGTTTTTTATTTCTGATGTTGATGGCGATAACTGCCCGTTTGATCCTTCGTGTTCTTCTTTTTTATTAGAATCCGTAAAAGCTTCTAATCTTGTTGAAGGAACATTGATGTTTGCCGACCGTTTTACGCGGGACTTTAATGTTTTTAATCGAAGCAACTACCGGGTAACAAAAAATAGAAGACTCGCCGATCCGCCGGAAAAATATTTGCTTACCAATGCCAGTACAAAAGTAAAATGATGCAAAAAACTATTTTCTTTGTTCTGCTTTCAATTTTTCCTTCACTTTTATTTTCTCAAGCAAGCGGATTATTCGCTCCCGAGAAAAGAAAAGCCTTTGCTGATTATTTGTTTTGTGAAAAAGATTATCTCCGTGCCTCAGAAGAATATGAAGCTCTCAACAATCTAAATAAAAACGATTCACTTTCTTATTCTATCGGTTTATGCTTTTTAAAAATGAATGAATACGGAAAAGCGGAAGATGTTTTTTATCAATTAAGAAATTCAACTCTTGGAGAAGAAAGCAGATTGCTCTATTTAAAAACTTCTTTCTTATTAAATAACAACATTGAGGAAAAAACGGATAGTTTTTCAAATCAGTTCGGAAATAAAGATTTGGAAACTTCATTCCGAAGATTGGACTTGGCGGCGCAAATAAAAGCGGGAATGAGCCAGGCAAGTCTGCATTCTCTCGACACTAATTTTGAAGGAACCGATGTTCAGCTTCTCAGAAGCTTTGCTGAAAACTTTTCTCATCCGAACAGGAAGAGCCCTTTTGCCGCAGCTTTATTTTCAGCAGTTCTTCCCGGCGCCGGAAAAATTTATACAAAAAATTATGGCGACGGAATTACGTCGTTAATTGTTACAAGTCTTTTTTCATTCCTTTGGTACGATAATTTTCGCGCAGGGCATCCTACACGAGCCTGGATTTTTGCCGGATTAACCGGATTCTTCTATTGGGGAAATGTATATGGTTCTTACATCTCGGCAAGAAATTATAATTTGGAAAAAGCAGAAGAATTGAATAATGAATTCGATTCGTTTTTGAATTCGAAAAATTATTTTGTTCCGAAAAAAATTGAAGGAAGTTGCAAATGAAATCACGGTGGCTTCTTTTCATTTTAGTGATTTTCTTTCAACAAGGATTCGCACAAATCCAACTTGAAGAGCAATTAGCATTTGTCGAATCTCTTTTTGCACAAGAGAAATATTTTGATGCAATCACAGAAGCCAAGCGATTATCCTTCTTCGATTCTTCAAACCAATATTCATATAAAGTAAATAGTTTAATTGCAGAATCTTATAAAAGCGGAAACAAACTTTCTGAAGCAGTCAATTATTTTACAAGGGCGGAAAGAGAATCAAGAAATCCGGAGGAACTATTTTCGACAAAAATAAAAATTATAAAAATCAACATTCTGCGCCGCGCTTTTTATCTGGCGGATCATCAATTAGTTGAGCTGGAAAGAGATACAAGATTTATTGCGGATTCATCTTCTCTTCGCTATTGGCGCGGGTGGAATTATCTTTTTCATGATGATTGGCAGCAAGCTGCCGATGAATTTAGTGGAATTGATTCAGCCGCCGCATTAAAAAATATTTGTGAAGAAGTGCAAAAGAGAAAATATTCCGTTAGTTTTGCCAAAGGAATTTCGGCAGTTTTACCCGGCGCCGGACAAATTTATACCGGCAATTATCTAAGCGGTATTTTATCGCTCGGCTGGAATATTCTTTTCGGCTATTTGACCGTACAAGCTTTTTCTGCCGAGAGAGTGTTCGATGGAATGGCAGTCGGTACGATGCTTTGGCTTAGGTTTTACGATGGTAATCTTTCCAACGCAGAAAAGTTTGCCGTAGAGAAAAACGAAATCATCAATAATGAGACTTTAAACTTTTTACAAAAAAATTATCAAGGACTGAAGCCGTGAAGTTAACAGAAGATAAAATTAGAGAGTTCTCAATTCAAGCTATTTCCGAACTTGGCGCAAATGCCTCGCCCGATGCGGTTAAAAAATTGGTTGAAGAAAAAATCCGCAGTTCAAATGATTTCCCCGAAGGAGAGATGAATTTAAGTTCCGGCAGAGTAATTCTAACGTCGTTTGGTTTGAATACCACGGGAATTGTCAGTTCCATTTCTGCTGCTTTAAGTGAAGCACAGTGCGATATCCTCGACATTTCACAAAAAATTATGCAGGAATTTTTTACGATGATCATGATGATTGATATAACGAATTCACCAAAAGATATTAAAGATATGCAGGAAATAATGAAAAGTATTGGTGAAAAACTTAAAGTGAAAATCTATCTCCAACACGAAGATGTGTTTCGCTTCATGCATAGAATTTGAGGGTTGTTAGTAGCTGGTTGTTGGTGGTATGGAAAAGACAAATTTTGAAAAACTAGACGTTTACAAATTATCAGAAAAACTATCCGATATTATTTAGACTATTGTTCTTTCATGGTCGCCATTTGCAAAAGCAACTATCAGATTACAACTTGTGAAAGCAGCTGATAGCATTGGAGCGAATATAGCCGAAGGAACGGGAAAAGGGAGCAGTCTTGATAACAAAAGATTTGCAAAAATTGCACGCGGTTCTCTTTTTGAAACGAAACATTGGCTAAGAAGATCAGTAAAAAGAAATCTTTTAAAGAAAGATGAAATTGATAAATTAAAAAACATCATTGATGAGCTTAGTCCAAGATTAAGCGCATATATAAATTCAATTAAAAATAACCAACATACAACTAACTACTAACAACCAACAACTAACACTATGCCCTACGAATTTGATGAAATTCTTGAAACAATTAAGATGACGGAGATTGAACATTTTGATATCCGCACGGTAACTATGGGAATCAGTCTCCGTGATTGCGCCGATAGAAACATTGACATCACCACGCAAAAAATTTATGAAAAAATTCTCCGTTATGCCGGCAACCACGTAAAGAACGCTCAGGAAATTGAAAGACGCTACGGAATTTCAATTGCAAATAAACGAGTTTCCGTTACGCCGATTTCCATTATTGGAGATGCTTTCGGGCAGGATGAATTTATAAAAATAGCCGAAACACTTGATAAAGCTGCAACGGAAATCGGGATTGATTACATTGCCGGATATTCCGCGCTTGTGCAAAAAGGATTTACAAAAGGAGAACTGGAGTTAATAAAATCAATTCCGAACGCGCTTTCACAAACGCAAAAAGTTTGTGCTAGCGTGAATGTAGCTTCTACAAAAGCCGGAATAAATATGGACGCCGTAAATTTGATGTCGAACATCATCAAAGAAGTTGCAGAAAAAACAAAAGACAGAGATTCGGTTGGCTGTGCGAAACTTGTGATTTTTTGTAATGCCGTTGAAGATAACCCATTTGTTGCAGGAGCTTTTCACGGCATCTCGGAACCGGAAGTTACGCTTAACGTTGGTATCAGTGGTCCGGGTGTAGTTTTGGAAGCTATAAAATCTGCGGGAGGAATAAATTTTCAAGCGCTTTCGGAACTCATCAAAAAAACAATGTTCAAAATTACCCGTGCGGGAGAGTTGATCGGAAGAAAAGTTGCGGAGAAAAATAATATTCCTTTTGGAATCGTTGATATTTCGTTGGCGCCAACTCCGGCAGAAGGAGACAGCATCGCCGATATTTTAATTGCGATGGGAATTGAAGATGTCGGCGCCCCCGGCACAACCGCAGCGCTTGCTATGTTAAATGATGCGGTAAAAAAAGCCGGTTTAATGGCAAGCTCATCTGTCGGCGGAATGAGCGGTGCCTTCATTCCTGTTAGCGAAGACGCCGGAATGATCCGCGCTGTTGAAAAAGGACATTTGTCGTTGGAAAAATTGGAAGCGATGACCGCCGTTTGTTCAGTTGGACTTGATATGGTTGCCGTTCCCGGTTCAACTTCCGCAGAAACTCTAGCCGGAATTATGGCTGATGAGTTTGCGATCGGAATGATCAACGATAAAACTACTGCTGTAAGAATCATTCCTGCAGTTGGTAAAAGCGTTGGCGACTATGTAGATTACGGCGGATTATTAGGAAGAGCGCCTATTATGCCCGTAAGAGAACTTTCCTCTAAAGCATTCGTCTTAAGAGGGGGGAAGATCCCTGCACCAATCAGAAGCCTTACAAATTAAATTTCTTGGTGTAGGATTGTTAATTATCAAATAAAATTTATATTTTAGACTTAAAATAATTCACAAAGCAGCAACAAGTTCCAAACCCTAACTAAAAACGAGGATTCAATGAAAAAAGGTTTACTTATCGGGCTTTCAATTGGAGGTGCACTCTTACTAGGAATTATCTTGTTAATTATGTGGGGCGTCCGTTCCTACAATAATCTTATAACGATGAACGAGGATGTAAATAAAAACTGGAGCCTGGTAGAAAATCAGTATCAGCGAAGAATAGACCTCATTCCAAATTTAGTGAACACTGTTAAAGGTTACGCTAATTTTGAAAAACAAGTATTAACCGATGTTACCAATGCAAGAGCAGGTGCAAGTTCAATGAAAGTTACTCCGGAAGTTTTGAACGATCCTCAGGCTTTCCAAAAATTTCAACAGATGCAAGGACAATTAAGCGGGGCGCTTTCAAGGTTATTAGTTACTGTTGAAAATTATCCAGAATTAAAAGCCAACGAAAATTTTCTTCAATTACAGGCGCAACTGGAAGGAACTGAAAACCGTATCGCTGTTGAAAGAAGAAAATTCAATGAGTCGGTGCAGACTTATAATACCACAATTAAGAAATTCCCAACCGCGATTTTTGCCGGGATATTTAATTTTAAAGACAAACAATATTTTGAAGCAGTTACGGGCGCTGAAAATGCCCCGAAGGTAGAATTTTAATCTAAATGAAAAGACTACTGGTTATCCTCTTCGTAACTATCGCCTTTTCCATTTCAATAAAGGCTCAAGGTGAACTGCCGACTTTAAAATATCTCGCTACGGATTTGACGAATACTCTTTCCGCAGATGATATTCTCAGTCTTAACCGGATACTTAGTGCATTTGAAGATTCAACTTCAAACCAGCTTGTATTTTTGATGATCCCGACACTTAACGATTATCCGATCGAAGAATACGCAAACCAGGTTGCACAAAAAAATAAGATCGGGACGAAAAAAAACGATAACGGAATTCTCCTTCTTGTGGTTAAAAACGATCATAAAATTCGGATCGAAGTTGGTTACGGACTTGAAGGCGCTTTGCCCGATGCGACGAGCAATTCCATTATTCGAAATGAAATTCTTCCTTTATTTAAAGAGAACAATTATGCCGAAGGTGTTTTTGCCGGCGTTGGGGCAATTGTAAAAGCTACGGTTGGTGAATATAAAAACGATGCACCCAAAAGCAGGAGAAGAGGAAAATCTGTCGGCGGCTGGATCATCCCTATCCTAATCATTCTCTTTTCATTTTTATTTCGCGGAAGAAGAAGCCGCGGAATTTATCTCGGAAGCGGAATGGGACTTGGTGGTTTTAGAGGTTCCAGTGGTTTTGGTGGATTTGGCGGCGGAAGCAGCGGCGGTGGGTTTGGCGGATTCAGTGGCGGCGGCGGCAGCTTTGGCGGCGGCGGCGCAAGCGGAAGCTGGTAACCTTTTTTGTGAATAAATTAGTAAAATATTTTTTGATTTGAAAAATGGAAATTTTAGGTAACGATCAACATAAAATTATATTTGGTGATACTTTGGTGGCTCTTGCTGCCCTTCCCGATAACTCTATTGATTTAATTTTTGCTGATCCACCATACAACATTGGAAAAAATTTTAGCGGACAGAGAGACAAATGGGATACAGACGAAGATTATTTGAACTGGTGTTACAAATGGCTTGATCTGTGTGTACAAAAAATGAAAACCAACGGCAGTTTTTATGTAATGACTGCGACTCAATTTATGCCTTTTTTTGATATCTATCTTAGCAAAAAACTTTACATTCTATCTAGAATTGTTTGGCATTACGATAGTTCAGGAGTACAAGCAAAAAAATATTATGGATCGATGTATGAACCAATATTATTTTGTGTGAAAGATAAAGAGAATTACACTTTCAATACCGAGGAGATTCTTGTTGAAGCTAAAACTGGAGCTACAAGAAAATTGATTGATTATCGCAAAGACCCTCCGCAAGTATATAACTATGAGAAAGTTCCCGGTAATGTCTGGGAATTTCCACGAGTTCGTTATAGAATGGAAGAATACGAAAATCACCCAACACAAAAGCCAATTGCTTTACTCGATAGAATTATCAAAGCAAGTTCAAATGTTGGTGACTTAGTTCTGGATCCATTTTCAGGGACATTTACGACTTGTTTTGTGGCAAAAGAAAGTGGCAGAAATTCAATTGGTATTGAGCTGCAAGAGGAATATGTAAAAATCGGGTTGCGCAGGTTGAAATTAGCAAAAGAATACAAAGGAGAAAAACTCAAAAAAGAAATACGAAGTTTTGAAACCAGAAAAATTGCTGCAGTTCAAAATCTAAAATTATTTGAAGAGTCAGATGGAACATTCATTCACAGCTAATATTAAATCTGTTTTACAAAAGCATTTCAAACGAAACGCTGACAAAGTTTTTGATCAAAGTCAGCTAATTCAATATATCAACGAAAAAACACGTTCGGCAAATAAGGGGTCAAAAGCCCGTTCTAGCTTTGCAAATCTCTATGCGATTTATGTGATTTTAGAAGACTATATTTCAAAAGGTTTTCATAAAAAGGGGAATTATGCTGAATACGAAGGGGCAGTTTTTAATAAATTGTTCACAAGACAAAGAGAATTACCCTTCGGTAGTAATTTGCAAAATCACGCCTTAAATAACAGAATGAACTCAGAATTTCAGAAATACTTTCCGAGTTCGGAATTTATTCCGATTTTAAGAAAACCTGAAACAAACAGGTATTGGTTTAATGAAAATTTGCTAAAAATTAAAGTTGGAGCAACATCATTTAACATAGCTTCCGCTGTTATTGATATTATTAGTGAATATTCCAAAACTAAACAAGACGCGTTTCAACGTTTTATTAAAACGTGTGAAGAACTTCAAGAAATTGAAAATTTAAATCCCCTTAAAGTTCATGAATTTATTCTTGGTTTACTTGCTCCAAATGTTGATGCAAGACTCTTTGAAATTGTAAGTTATGCTATCCTCAAGTTTTTCTATCACGACCAAATAATCATTTGGGGTTTTGAAATGGATAAACTCAACAAAGAAAATTTAAAACTGTATAAAACAGGAAAAACCAATGCTAATGATGGTGGAATCGATTTTGTAATGAAACCTTTAGGAAGATTCTTTCAGGTTACGGAAACATTAGATTTTAAAAAATATTTTCTGGACATAGATAAAATTCAAAAATATCCAATTACTTTTGTAATCAATTCAGAAGAATCAACCAAAGACCTAATAAAGAAAATAAAAGACAATGCAAACAAAGTTTACTCCATTAAAGCAATCGTTGATAAATATATGGACTGCATTGAGGAAGTAATTAACATCCCGACACTTAACGAAAGATTTATAGTAGCAGAAAAGCAAGGCTGCCTCAAAGCCATTCTTGACGAAATTATTTTGCAAAGCAGAGTAGAGTTTAGCTATACAAACTCATACGATGATAGCATAAAAGAATAGCAGCTTCTAAATTATTCTTACTTTTTATGGAAGAATCCGAACAATTTGTTAAAGCTGTCGATCAATTTAATAACGCTGATTTCTTTACCGCCCACGATTCGTTTGAAGAACTCTGGAGCGATTGCAGAACGGATGGAAGAGACTTTTTACAAGGATTAGTCCAACTTTCGGTTGGAATGTTTCATCTTATCTCGGGTAATTTTAAGGGAGCTGTAAGCCAATTGAGCAAATCCGTTGAAAAACTTGAGAGATTTACCCCGAAATTTTCTGAGATTGATGTTTTTTATGTTGTTTCGAAGGTGAAAAATCTTATTTTTGAAATAGAAGATTTTCAAAAAAATGACGAATCGAAGAGTTTAAAAGAATTAATTACTTATTTTATTTTTCCTATAAAGTATCAAAAGGAGAACCATTATGGCGATAAAGATAACTGAAGAATGTATTAATTGCGGTGCTTGTGAACCTGAATGTCCCAATACCGCGATTTATGAAGGCGGCGCAAGCTGGAAATTAGGCGATAAATCTTACGGCGAAGCTGATGCTTCCCCTGATGGAAACAGCGGCTTTTTTTCAAACGATTTTTTCTTCATCGTTCCGGATAAATGCACGGAATGTAAAGGCTTCCATGATGAGCCGCAATGCGCCGCTGTTTGTCCGGTTGACTGCTGCATACCGGATACCGACCGTGTTGAAGACGAAGCTACCTTGTTAGCGCGTAAAGAAAAATTAGATCAATTGGGAAGATAATCCTCTTCAAAAATAATAACGGGCGCCTGTGGCGCCCCTTTCATTTCCTTTATCTCTTTTTTATTATGAATACAACCAAACGAAACAGACCATCCTGGGATAATTATTTTTTAAAAGTTGCCATGCTGGTATCCGAGCGCTCGACTTGCCCGCGTATGCACTGTGGTTGTGTCCTTGTGAAAGACAGACAAATTCTTTCAACAGGTTATAATGGTTCAATTCCCGGTGATGACCATTGCGATGAAGCCGGCTGCTTGGTGGTTGATAATCATTGTGTGCGGACCATCCACGCCGAAATGAATGCCATTCTTCAATGTTCATCCCACGGTGTAAATACGAAGGGCGCTACTGCTTACGTTACCAATATGCCTTGTACGAATTGTTCAAAAGCATTAATAGCGGCAGGAATAAAGGAAGTGTTTATTTTTTCAGATTATCACGATACACTTGCCGAGAAATTCTTTGCCATTGCAAAAATTCAGATCAAAAGAATTGAAATGCCGGGAACGGAAATTAGATATGATCTGGAGAATTATTCTTCCGCAAAGAAAAAGAAAGTGTAGTAAAAGATAAGGTTTCAATATTAGAAAAGTCCATTGTATAACCGAATGGAAACTGTTTAAATTACTTCTCCATTCAACCATACATGCATTCATCCATTCATCCATTCATTCAATATTTCCAACGCAAAAACTAATTTTGCTTATTCTGTAACAATAAATCTCGAATCATTCGGTCTCAGGTTATCATAAATTCTTTTTAATGCTGAGAATGCATTTTGGCTTCCGCGAAAAGCAGATTTGCGATAATAGGTAACTGCTTTTGCTAAATCTTTTTTTACAATTATTCCTTTCTCAAAACAGATACCCAGCGCCGTCTGTGCTAATATTGAACCTTCACCTTCTCCAATAAGAAATGTTTGATAAAGTTCGTTTTTATTTTGGATTTCATCATCGTTCAGAAGCTGTAATAAACCTAATCTAATTTCTGCTTCTTTGTTTCCGAGTTGCGCGGCGTGCTGCCAAAGCTCTCTACCGGTTTCAATATTTTTGTTAGCGATAATTCCGCCTACACTCCAATTGCCAAGTTCAATAAGTGAAGGCAGGTGATTTTTTCTAGCGGCTTCTTGTAAAAACTTCAGAGCGTCATTCCCCGTTATTTGATTATCGAATTGCTGTGCGATTAAACTGCTCCATACAAATTGCGCCTCGGCTGTTCCTTTTTCAACTTCCTTTTTAAGATGAGTGAAAAAATTTGGAGACTTGATCAAATCAAATAAAAGTCTCGCAGCTTTAAATGATTCTACTCTAACAGCGCGGGAGTAATAACTTGCAGCAGTAATTTCATGCTTCTTAACCTGTACTCCTTTTTCATAATATCTTCCTAATAAGGTAAGCGCTTCAGGACTTCCCCAATTTGCTTCTTCTAAAATTTTGTTAATGAGGGTGGAATCATTTTTTAATGTGGAAGAAAGAGTTCTTTCATCGCTAAAGTTTTCTTTTTCATGAACTACATCAAAGAGAAGTGTTGAATCATCAATTGCAGTAGCTGAATCAGCCGTAAAGTCAAGAAAAGAAAGAGCAAAGGAATTTTTCTTTTTTGAAACAGCTTCATCTCTTCTCTTAAAAAATGAAGAAACATAAACGGAATCAACTTCAACTGCATTTCTTTTCTTTAATTCTTTGAGTAGTTCTTTAGCTTGTTCAACGTTTTGATCGGCAGCTTTTTTGATAAAATAGGAAGCTATGGATAAATCTCTTGGGACCACCAAATTTTCTGTAAAGAATAAACCGGTAACATAATTTCCGAGCGGGAATCCTTCTTCCGAAGCCGCATAAAAATTATCGAAGGCTTTATACGGGTTCCATTCTGTTCCCCAGCCGTTGTTCTGAAAAATTCCGAGATTGTACAAAGCAACGGGGAGTTTTTTCTCTGCGGCTTTTTCGATCCAATAATAACTTTGAACGGTGTCGGCGTCAAAACCATGCCCAACCAAATAGCGGACTCCAATTTCATGCGCCGCTTGAGCGTCTCCCGTATTGGCTTTTCTTATCAGCATAAAATTTTCGTAAAGTGTGTACGAAACATCCGATTGGTAAAATAGCGTCAGGGGGATGTGGAAAAAATTGTTTGGCCTTATTGCTAAACTTTTTGTTGAATCTTGCGCACGGGTCTGTGCAACGGTAAATCCGAAGGTAAAAACCATGAGGAAAAATAATAATGATTTCAGAAGTATTTCTTTCAAATTTAATGTGAATCTTTTTCTTTAAAATAAACTTCTTTAACTTTGTTGCAAAGGATAATAAACGTATATGAAAATTGGAAAATATAGCGTCCATTCACTTTTATCGGGTGGATTTAAGTTAGACGGCGGTGCGATGTTCGGAATAATTCCGAAACCGCTTTGGAGTAAGACTAACCCTGCAGACCAATTGAATAGAATTTCTTTGGTAACGAGAAATCTTCTTCTGGTTTCAGCTTCCCGTAAAATTTTGATAGACACCGGAATGGGAGGCAAATGGAATGACAGGGCGAAGGAAATCTATGAGATTGATTTCACCAAAAACACTCTTGAACATTCGTTAACGGAGGTAGGTGTTGTGCCTTCTGATATTACCGATGTTTTGCTCACCCATCTTCACTTTGATCATACCGGAGGATCAACAAAACGGGAAAACGGGAAATTTGTTCCGGCTTTTCCAAATGCAAATTATTTTGTTGCGAAAGAAAATTTTGATTGGGGAAGTAATGCAACTGACCGCGATAAAGGAAGTTATCTAAAAGAAAATTTTCAACCTCTTATAGAGAACGGCATCCTTCATTTTTTTAATGAAAAAGAAAATCTTTTTGACGATGAAATTGAATTAGTGCCCATAAATGGACACACCATCGGGCAACGGCTTTTCAAAATATTTGATACAACAACCACACTTTTGTTTTGCGGCGATTTGTTCCCGACGAGTTCTCACATTCCATTGCCATACATCATGGGATATGATTTGCAGCCTTTAATTACGCTCTCCGAAAAGAAGGAAATCCTTCCCGTGGCAGTTGAAGAAAATTGGAAATTAGTTTTTGAACACGATCCGTTTTTTGCCGCTGCGACTGTTGCAAAAAGTGAAAAGGGATTTTCAGTCGGGGAAAGGTTTGAAACGTTATGAGCGAAATGGAAGGTTTTGCCAAAATTTGCACACTCGGTGATGTAAAAGAAAATCAAGGAAAAAAGTTCATTGTCGGCTCGGAAGAAATTGCACTCTTCAAAGTTAAAGGGAAATTTTACGCGCTTTCGAATGTTTGTCCGCATCAACATATTTCTCTAATTTATGACGGATTTCTTGATGACGGAAAAGTTTTTTGTCCTGCGCACGGTTGGCAGTTTAATCTTGAAACTGGTTTACAAGCCGACGGAAGAAGCGGGCTTTCAACCTACAAAGTGAAAGTTCTTGAGAACGAAATTTGGGTGAAAGTTATTAAAAAAGAATTGCAATGGTAATCATTTCGACCAAGTGATGGAACAGAAATGCGATTAACTAACAAAATTGTAGAAGATGTTTCAAAGTCACTCGGATTCGATCTTGTTGGTTTTACGAAATTTACAGAATTGAACGAAGAGGTTGAGCATTTAAGTGAGTGGCAACAGAATAAATTTAACGCCGGTATGAGTTACATGGAGCGGAACTTAGAAAAGCGGAAAGATGTTCGATTGATTCTGCCGGAAGCTAAAAGTATTATTTCCTTGGGAATGAATTATTACACCGGACATGAACATTCAAATGCTGAAGATTTTGGAAAGGTTTCCCGTTATGCCTGGGGAAAAGATTATCATTTGATTATTTGGGAGAAGCTCGATCAACTAATTCGACAGTTAAGAGAAATTGATCCAGCTTTTGAAGCTAAAACGTATGTTGACACCGGTCCGGTGATGGATAAAGCCTGGGCGGTGCGTTCAGGGCTTGGTTGGCTTGGCAAACATTCAAATGTAATTAGCCGACGATGTGGGAGTTGGTTTTTTATCGCCACCGTGATAACGAATTACGATTTTACAACTTCGCCAATCGTTAATAATTTTTGTGGAAGCTGCACCGCCTGCATTGATGCGTGTCCGACGAGTGCTCTTGTTCAAGATTATGTTGTTGATGCGAACAAATGTATTTCGTATTTGACGATTGAAAATAAAGGGGAGATTGACAAATCTCTTTCCGGCAAATTTGATAATTGGATTTTTGGGTGCGATATTTGTCAGGAAGTTTGTCCATGGAATAAAAAGTTTTCTGTGGAAACAAACGAAAAAGATTTCAATCCAAAAGAAGGAAATAAAGAAATACCGTTTCAACTAATTGAAAATATGAGTGAGGAATCTTTCAAACAAAAATTTGCAGAAAGTCCTATTTTAAGAACCAAATTAAAAGGATTAAAACGTAACGCAGAATTTTTACTGAAGAAGGAAAATGAATCTTCTTCTTAAATGTGTAATCAAACGATAAAGAAAAAATAAATTGGAGAAAATTTAATGGAAAATAATCATCATAAAGTAATTATTATTGGCTCTGGTCCTGCCGGACTAACTGCCGCTTTATATACAGCAAGAGCAAATATGAGTCCGCTCGTACTCGAAGGAATGCAGCCCGGCGGACAATTAACCATCACTACCGAAGTAGAAAACTACCCCGGATTTGAACACGGCATTCAAGGTCCGGAGCTTATGGATATTATGCGGAAGCAAGCTATTCGCGTTGGCGCTGATTGCCAATTTAAAGAAGCGACAGAAGTTGATTTTTCAAAACGTCCATTCACAATAAAATCTTACGATGAAGTTTTTACAGCGGATACGGTAATTATCGCAACCGGAGCTTCGGCTAAATTACTGGGTATTCCGAGCGAAACAAATTATATGGGACACGGAGTTTCTGCCTGCGCAACCTGCGACGGATTCTTCTTCAAAAACCAAAAAGTGTTGATCGTTGGCGGCGGAGATACCGCGATGGAAGAAGCAAATTATTTATCGCATCATGCTTCGGAAGTAGTGTTGATCCACCGCCGCGAAGCGTTTAGGTCATCAAAAATTATGTCCGAGCGGACTGAGAAAAATCCTAAAATTTCAATGATGCTTAATAAAGTTGTTAAAGAAGTTATTGGAACTGAAGAAGGTGGAAGAAAACAAATGACCGGAGTTTTACTCGAAGATACGGTTACAAAAGAAGTTTCCGAATTAAAAGCTGAAGGGTTGTTCATCGCAATCGGACATCAGCCAAATACAAAATTGTTTAAAGGTGTTTTGGATATGGATGAAGTCGGTTACCTGAAAGTTACACCTGGTTCAACATACACAAATGTGCCGGGAGTTTTTGCTGCCGGTGATGTTGCTGATAAAACTTACCGCCAGGCGATTACCGCTGCCGGTTCCGGTTGTATGGCTGCTATTGATGCGGAACGCTGGTTGGAAGCGCAAGAGTAGTTCTGAGTTTTCAGTTTTCAGTAAAAAATCCTCCGTAAGTGGAGGATTTTTTTGCTTTGCTTCTTGAATTTGGTTAAATGTTCGTTTAACTTGGCATACACAAAATATAACAGTTTTTATTGGGGTGTAACTCCAAACTTCCGCAGACACTCCAAATCATTTTTTACATGGATAATATAATAGATAGAGAAAAATTAAATATTTAAGAAAACACAAATTTTATAAGAGAATGGACAATGTTATTATGGAACAGCATTTAAGCCCCCAACAACACATAAACGAACTGACAATAGGTGAGTTGAAAACATTAATTTCAGAAACAGTTAAGGAAACGATGGAAGAAGTTATTGAGAATATGGAAGCGCTTTCAAGTCCATCCTTTCTAAGTGCCGTTAAAGAAGCAAGAGAAGAATATAAAGCCGGAAAGACAACAAAGTTAGAAGACATGTTCAATGTTTGAAATTATTCTTTCTGAGAAAGCCGTAAAAGATTTCAAAAAACTTGATACGAGCACCGGTTTGCAAATCGCATGAAAATTAAAGGAGTATTCGACAAATCCATTCTTGTATGCATGAAAACTTTCCGATTCAAAGATCGGAACATTTAGATTTAGAATTGGAGATTATCGGGCAATAGTTGATATTGAAGAAAATAAAATTATTGTGCTTAAGGTCGGACATAGAAAAGATATTTATAAATAACAGAGAGAATTTTCAATGCAGAATAAAAATAGTAACCAAATAACTCTTGATAAAATGCTGGAGTCAATTGCCCTATTTCCGTTGGAGGATCAGTTAATTATTTCCGATATTGTACGCAAACGAGTTGTTGAAGAGAAACGGAAATTATTAGCTAATAGCGTGAAGGAAAGTAAACAAGAATATGACGCAAGTTTAACAAAATCCGGTTCAGTAAGCGACTTTTTAAATGATGTTGAAGAAGAATGAAGTTAAACTGGTCTTCGAGTTATAAAAGAGCTTTCAAAAGAACGGTTAAAATTAATCCCGATGCCCAACAAAAAATTATAACCGTGATGGAAAAGTTAAGCATTGATCCGTTTTCGTTGGAACTGAAGACCCATAAGTTAAAAGGGATTTTAGAAAACTCATGGGCTTGTGCAGCAGGATATGATTTGAGAATTATTTTCAATTTTGTTAAAAACACCGAAACTTCCGAAGCTGAAATATTATTAATTGATATCGGTACACACGATCAGGTTTATTGAAAAAACATTTCTAAATAACAGAAAAAGATTTTTATTAGCTGTAAAATAATCTTCCACAATCTATTCTTTTGACTTGGAACGATTCGCCTCGGCGAATTAGCTCGTTGTATAAAAGAAAGAAAATTAAATTAGCTTTAACCAAATAATAAAGAACAGTTCGGCTAAAGCCTGGAAGTTGTAGGAGAATTTTTAGTCCACGCTAATTCGCCGCGGCGAATCATGGCAATTCAGAAGCTCAAATAAATTAAAAAAGAGCAAAACGGAATTGATGACTTGCAACGCGCTTTAGCGCGTTGATAAATAAGAAAAAACACGATGGGCTTTAGCCAAATAAAAAATAACGTTTTCAAAAACATATTTGGTTCTCATTCTATATTTTCATAGGTTTGTTCAAAGATTTAAGGGTGTTTACTAAAGTGTGATGAATTCAGGTAGTAACATATTTGATAAAGTCCGGCAAAAAGTTGAAATCTTCTCCTCAAAATCCACTACAAGATACTTTTCAGCAGAACAAAAACCGAAACAATTCTTTGCTTCCTCCTTCCAAGTTATAAAATTTTCAACAATAGCAATAAAATTCCGCCCCTTAGCAGAGGCTTGCCTTGTGATTGAAGACACTTTCCGGCGGCGAGCAGCCTCAACTATACAGCGAGCAACCTTAGCAATAGGGCGAGCAGTGTCAACTATGTGCCGAGTATCATTTGCAAGACAACGAGCAGAGGCTGCAATACGGCGAGCAGTGTCAGCAATACGGCGAGTAAACTCAGCAATGCAGCGAGCAATATCAGCAATGTGGCGAGCAGACTTAACTAAGCGGCGGGCAATACCGGCAAACCAATTTAGAGGGGTAAATGCCTGGTATTACCCCTTTTTTTCTAAAAATGGACTAAATGAAAGGAGTGCAATAATGGCACATAGATTTCTTTTGGCGGTAATTCTTAGCCTATTTCTCCCGATGTCTTTCTTGCGTATGCAAGCGCCTACCAGTTTGTTTAAGGGAAACATGTAAAATGATTTCGCATAAAGTATATTATAGGAAACAGTGTGAATATAAGGACTTAATGAGTGTAAAAACCTCCAAGGTTTTCAAAACCTTGGAGGTTTGGATTAGTAGTTATAAAAACTACGGAAGTTTGAAAATAGATTTGGTTTAGATATTTTATAACCAAACATGAAAAAGATTATAACTAACAGAGAGATTTTTATCGGTTACTAAGTTCTTAAATAATAAATAATACGTAGCATTTGCTATGTTCTTATCAGAAAACTGGCACTTTTCAAAAATCCAAGAACATACAAGGAAGCTGCGTCCACAAGCTGGACGCGCTTTCTTATATCTTTGGATTTAGGCCGCCAGTGCCTCTGATAAGGATGTAAGGGAAGTTGCGTCCTTTTTTTGTTTTAAATTAACAGAGGTACAAAATGAAACAGGTTCTTTTTCTAATTCTTGTTTTTCTTCTAGCATTTACATCGTGTAAAAAAGATGCAAGCAATCCTACTTCACCGCCCAATAAACCTGAAATAGTTTCTTACGCCGGGAAAGAATATAACACCGTTAAAATTGGAAGTCAAACTTGGTTAAAAGAAAATCTTGATGTGGGAACGATGATACAAGGAAGTGCAGACCCAAGCAATAACACAACAATAGAAAAATATTGTTATGATAATAATGAAGCAAATTGTGGAACATACGGCGGACTGTATGATTGGAATGAAGCCATGGCATATAGTACAACAGCCGGCACAAAAGGGATCTGCCCAACCGGTTGGCACATACCAATAAAAGCAGAATTAGAAACACTAAAGGCAACAGTAGGTAATGATGGAAACGCATTAAAAGCAGTAGGTCAAGGCACGGGAAGCGGAGTGGGAACAAACACCAGCGGTTTCTCGGCGTTGCTGGCGGGCTACCGCCACGTCATTGGTAACTTCGACGATTTAGGAGGCTACACTCTCTTTTGGAGTTCTACAGAGTACAGTGCAACGAACGCCTACAGCATGTACTTGTGGCACGATGATAGCAATGTCAACATGTACAGTAGCTACAAGGAAGATGGTTTTAGTATTCGGTGCCTCAAGGATTAGGCTATTGGACTATTTTGCAGTACCCGCGTAAGCGGGTTCGATTTTGAAAAATGAAAGTGAGATATGGCATTAGCAGAAGAATTACCGGTTTACCCCGTGAGATAAAGGAGTAGAGACATTTGTATTATTATGTCTATGTATTAAAAAGCGAGATTGATCATAACCATTATGTTGGTTATACGCAAAATCTAAAAGAAAGATTATATAATCATAATGAAGGTAAAATAAAATCGACAAAAAATCGAAAGCCCTTTATTCTTATTTATTTTGAAGGATGTCTGAATCAACAAGATGCAACAAAACGGGAAAAATATCTTAAAACAGCTTGGGGAAAGAGATACATTAAGACAAGGCTTAATAATTATCTCACGGGGTGAATAAAGCAACATACACGATGCGGTTTTGTAGAAAATTGTAAAAATACCGGTTTGAATGGATTAACAGAACAGACCGCTCCTATGGAGCTAAAATAATTGGTCTTTCTAAAATGCTACAAACAGTAAGCTCCTACGGAGCTAAAAACAAAATGCGGATACAGCCGTTGTACAAAACATTATTCATTTTCATAGGAATGACATTTTTTAGAAAAAATGATAATTAATAATGCATAAGCCCCATCGGGGCTCACTGTTTGTAGAAATGAATACACCCAACATAAACAAGCTCCGTAGGAGCGTACTGTAAACTACGGAGCTAAAGTACAAAAAGATATTGCTGGTATTTTGAGAAGATGTTATTCAGTTCCGTAGG
>Ga0210028_1000830_pt1 | contig 26519 bp, 23 predicted proteins | sample CryGeymeta201513_FD_185468 | JGI IMG/M metagenome (GOLD analysis project Ga0210028, IMG submission 185468) | Groundwater microbial communities from Crystal Geyser aquifers in Utah, USA - Crystal Geyser metaG 2015-13 (SPAdes) (version 2) | ecosystem: Environmental > Aquatic > Deep subsurface >...
AATCTGGAAGCCAAGGAATTGGCAAACGAAAGAACAGACGAAGAAAATCTTCATCTGTTCAAAAAGATCGGTTCGAACTTTATTATTAAAGCTCGAACCGTATCTTTGGAGCCACGCTCGGCGTGGCACATCCTTTCAGATTGGGGATTTCGCGGGGGGAATACAGAACAGACGGCGCTCCGCGCCGACTCTCTTTCTTGCCCAGTTTTGAATTTTGAAAAATTGCGGAAGGAGAGGGATTCGAACCCTCGATACCTTTCGGTATGCTCGCTTTCCAAGCGAGTACCTTCAACCACTCGGCCATCCTTCCTTGTTATATTAAACTTTTTGTTAATCGCTTTCTCAGATCTTTTTTCCCATCACTACTCTTCAGATACTTTTCTCTTTGCTCGGCCTCTTCTTTATGATTATAGGCTTCATAATATACTAATTCCCAAGGCATTAAATTTTTCGTAAAAGGAACATTTCCACTATTATGTTCTTTTAACCTTCGTTTCAAATCATTCGTTACACATTTATAGAGGCATTTGTTTCCCTTGCTCTGAAGAACATAAACATAATACGTATATTTTTTGTAAACCACTCTCCGCCCAAGGCGAACCAGCCTTGGGCTGGGGCCATCCTTCCGTTCATCCTAAAAAATTCCACTTTTCCAGAACAAAAATCAGTCTATCGGATTTCCTGGATTCCGACAAGTCTCATCGTATCCTGATCGAGAGTACGCCCGTGGAAGACCACGACCTGATCGCCGATCGAAAGCTTTTCATCTTTCTTGGTTTCTCGCATCAAACAGTCGGTGAACGTATCCAGTTTTTGGTTGTCTTCGAAAAGATACGGGTCTATCCCCCATACCAAGGCAAGTTCGTTGTACGTATTACGATTGTTGGTCGCCACAAACATTTTGCTCTCTGGACGGAAATGGGAAAGGAGTCGCGCTGTATACCCGCTCATCGAGAGAAGGAGTATCGCTTTCGAGCGAAAACTCTTGGCAAGCTCGTAAACGCTTCGAAGCATTGTCGCATACTCGCTATGGAAATTCAAATTAAGTGTCTGATACAAATCATCAAACGGTGATTCCTCTGTCTTTCCGATGATTTCTGCCATCATTGCGACCGTCTCTACCGGATATTTCCCCATCGCTGATTCTTCGGAAAGCATCACCGCATCAGCGTGATCGATGACCGCATTGGACACATCCGATACTTCGGCTCGTGTCGGTCGCGGATTTTCTGTCATACTCTGGAGCATCTGTGTCGCCACGATCACCGGTTTGGCAGCACGTAAACTTTCAGCAATAATCTGTTTCTGGAGAATCGCCACTTCGCTCTCTGGCATTTCCACTCCGAGATCACCACGCGCTACCATAATGGCATCGCTTACTTTCACGATAGCTGTCAGGTTTTTGATAGCCTCCTTGCGTTCTATTTTAGAAATCAGTTTCGGAAAATACGTTTTCTCCGGAAACATTTCTTTCATCACGGTTCGCACACTTTCCACATCGGAAGCCGTGCCGACAAATGAAAGCCCGATAAAATCCGCTCCTTCTTCCACTACAAAATGCAGATCCTTTTTATCTTTCGAAGAAAGGATATCCAAAACAAGCTGTGAATCAGGCAGTATCACCCCCATACGATTTTTGATGACCCCGTCATTCTTCGCTTCGACGATGACACAATGCTCTTTTTTCTCTCTCACAACGAATGCTACGGCACCATCCTCAATCAAAACAGTATGACCGACGCCCACACCGCCTATGATTCCTATCATATCAAAAAGCACTGTCGGCATATCTGCCGCCTCCAGCTGTTCCTTCTCTGAAATATCACTCAATCGTATCCGCGTGCCTTTCTGTACTACTATTGGTTCTGTTACTTCCGTACGAATACGCGGTCCCTGTATATCAGCCAAAATACCAATCGGGGTGTTAAGTTCGTAGGATAATTCCCGCACTCGATTGATGATGGTTTTGTGCCACGCGTATTCGCCATGCGAAAGATTGAGACGGACGACGTTCATCCCTGCTTCTATCATTTTATGCAACACTTCTTTCGATTCCGATGCCGGTCCGATCGTCGCGACGATTTTTGTCTGTTTCATACTCTATTTTTGTTTATGTGCTTTCTTCCAGTATACCGCAGTTTCCTCTTTTTGGACAAAAAAAACGACTGGAAGTTTTTTTGAGGGATTGCTCCTTCTCAAAACTTCGCAGTCGTTTGCGGACTTTGCCGTTGTTGCTTTACCGGACTACTGATGGGCACATATTGACCCACCGCACGAGTGGTTGACCAGTGTACTGGTCATACAACGGACGCCCCTGGCGATCCGTCACCTGTTGCTGTACTTGCTCACACCGCATCGGTGGATATACATCCACGATGACTGGCTGTTGGTACGTCGGCCGTGTGAGCAAATAACCCACTCCGGCACCGAGAACGAATGGTGCAATCCAGCCACTACCGTGCCGATGTCCGTCGTAGTACTGGTTGTTGTTCGGTTGGTAACCACCGTGATGGCTCCAGCGAACGTTTCTGTCCGCGAAAGCACCACCGATGAAACCAAACACCAACACAAATGCAAGAACCAGTTTCTTCATAATGTCCTCCTTGGACGGGTTGTGGCACAAAACGTACCAGGGTTGGAAAATTGTCAAACGAACTATTCGATAGTGTATGATACACCAAAAAATGAAATTTGTCAAGTATATTGACCTGAACCTGAATTCAACGAATTCCAGTTTGAAACGCAATTATTCACTCACCAAAAGCAATCTTTTGTCTCTGCTCCGGACCTGTTTGCCGATTTATCTGCCGTAGGCATGACAGGCAGGCTCAAAAGCTGTTCTTTGTGTACGAAAAATATTCCCTCACTCTACGGCATCCCCGCCCACAATGTATTCGCGTAGCGATTCGGGCAGGCATAGGAAATTTTTCGGATAAAAAAAGCTCTTTCAGACAAGTGGAGCAACCAACAAAAAATTCTTTTGGAGAGTGAATCGAAGAAAAAAATTGCGTTTCAAAAAAAGTAGAGTACAAAAAAGGAACTCCATAATCCCTCCTTATGCTCTCTCTAACAAACTAGATAAGAAACCGTTTCTTATTTTCAGAAAGATTGATGAAATCATCCACTTTCTCGACGAGTTTCTGGCTGGCAGATTCCACGAAGGCGATGGCTTCAACACGGCACCCGCTGATGCTTTGGATGTATTCTACGAGTGATACATAGTCTCCATCGCCCGATACGATTACGATGACATCCAATTTCGTAGCCATCTTGATGGCATCGACGGCAATTCCTACGTCCCAATCCCCTTTTTTGGATCCGTCAGGAAAAATCTGGAGATCTTTGGTCTTCACCTCGAAACCGCTTTTCTCCAGCGCCTCGAAGAATTTCTCCTCTGTCGCTTCCACAGTCTTAATGCCATACGCGATGGCACGGATCAGCTTACGTTCGCTGGTAGCGGCCAAAAGCACGTTTTTGAAATTCACTTTCTTGTTATAGAGCACCCGTGCGCTGTAATACAGGTTCTGGATATCAACCAAGACTCCCACTCGTTGTTCTGCGAACTTTGCCATAATAGTATCAACAGCCAATCACCAAAAATAAATGGGAAAATGGTTTATTTAAGACCCAAAGTTTTAATGACTTCTTTGTATGATTTCTCATTCGTTTTCTCCAGATAGCTCATCAATTTCTTCCTCTTGGAAACCATCTTGAGCAATCCGCGACGAGAATGAAAATCCTTCTTGTTCTTTTTCAAGTGTGCCGTCAGCTTCTTGATCTGTTCGGTAAAGAGGGCGATCTGATACTCTGGCGAACCAGTGTCTTTGTCGTGTCGTTTCACTTCTCCTGTTACCTTCTCCTTCTGCTTATGTGTCAGAGCCATAGCTTTGTTCGGCAATACGTTCGTGCAAAAACACTTTCCCACCAGCGTATGCTACATAGAATAATATATTACTTACAAAAAATACCATACTCTCGTCTTTTTAGCAAGCCCTCACACCAAATGAGCTTTAATAGAATAACAAAGAAAATTATACTGAACTCCCACTAAAAGCACATTTGTTCAACATATAAGCATACTTTCAAGAAATGAAGCTCATTTGGTGTCGAGGGTAAATATTTAACTTTTTTCAGAGGAAATGTTTCACTGAAGCGTCCCAATTCGAGGACAAAAACAATCAGGAGCAATCAATGACCGAAAACAGAGTAGTGACAATATATATTCCGTGTTTGCATTTGAAAAACCACTACCAACACAAGCGGGGGGGGAATCATCATCGACAACAACCATCTCATAATCAACAAACACCGACTCTTGGGGTCGACACCACGACACGTACTGAAAGGATGTCTTCCGAATGGAGAATACATCCAGGCAAGTTTCGATGGATCGTCCGTCATTCTTCAGGCGAACTTCAAAATCACCATAAGTAGGCACATCGTGTCTCCAGGAGACAAAATCATTATTCCTAAGATGAGCGGTAGGCACACTCTCGGCATCGACAGTATCGTCTACACTATGGCGGCAAGCTAAAACCGCTCATTGGGAGCAACAAAAAACGGCTCAAGCAATGCCTCGAGCCGTTTTCAATTTTTCATACCTCTTTCTCCTCGATCCACAGACCATCGGACTTGATGAGATTGATCAGTTCATCAACCGCTTCTTTCTCTGGAACATTCCGTTTCACTAATTCTTTTTTGCGATAGAGACTCACTTGTCCGTGCGCGCCACCGACGTAACCATAATCAGCATCTGCCATCTCTCCCAATCCATTAACGATACAACCCATCACAGCGACCCGCAAACCTTTCAGATGTCCCATCCGCTCCTTGATAATGTTCGTAACCGGTTCAATATCAAAGAGTGTTCGTCCGCAGGATGGACAAGAAATGAATTCCGTTCTCGTGATACGTCTGTGCGTTGCCTGCAGAATTCCGTAACAGGTAGGGATCTCTTTCACAGGATCTTCTGTCAATGAAACACGTATCGTATCCCCGATGCCTTCTAGAAGCAACGTCCCGATGCCGAGTGTCGATTTCGCCCGACCCTCTTCGCCATTGCCTGCCTCTGTCACTCCCAGATGAATAGGATAATCCATCCCTTCCTTGTCCATCGTATCGATAAGCAAACGATTGGATTCGATCATTATGAGGGGGTCGGATGCTTTGAGTGCAACAACGATATCATTGAACTCGTGCTTCTTGAAAATACGTAGATACTCCATCGTTGACTCCACCATTCCGAAAGACGTATCACCGAAACGGGAGAGGATACGATCAGAGAGTGATCCGTGGTTACAACCGATACGGAGTGCCTTCCCGGATTTCTTCACGGCTTCTATAAACGGCAACAGGTTTTCTTCGATGCGCTCTATCTCCTTGGCATAGCTCGCATCATTGAATTCGAGCACACGGAAGATCTTTCCATCAAGCAGGTTTCCGGGGTTGAGACGAATCTTGTCTGCCCATTTCAAAGCTTCAAAAGCCGCCGCTGGCAGAAAATGAATATCGGCGATAAGCGGTACGAATATTCCGTCTGCAAGAAGCATCTCCCGAATAGAGCCGAGTGCCTGAGCGTGCTTCGGAGTAGGCGTGGTCAAGCGGATGAGCTCCGTACCAGCCTGCACACAGGCCTTGATCTGAGCGACGGTAGCGACAGTATCGAGGGTATCAGTATTTGTCATCGTCTGCACTCTGATAGGATCGTCTCCTCCGATGCCCATACCGCCGACATTCACGACGCGTGTTTTTCTTCTCGGTTTCAAGGCTGCGAAAACATCCATAAAAAGGTTCTATTAAAAAATATTTTTATTCAATACGTTCTTCTTTCTGACAGGCTTTTACAAGATGGTAAAAGCGGCGACACTATCACCTGGTTGCGGTTTCATCACACGCACTCCCTGAGTCACTCTTCCGAGAAGCGGAACACTCTTGAATGGCACACGGATAATTGTCCCTTTTTCTGAGGTAAGGATCAAATCGCTTTCGATGTCTGCCATACTGGTCACAGTCGCTCCCACGAGTTTACCTGTTTTCGAAGTTATCTTCATCGTTTTGATGCCGGAACCGCCACGTTTTTGAACCTTGTATGATTTCATCTCACTTCTCTTACCGAAACCATTCTGTGAAAGAATGAGGAGTTCCAGCCCTTTCACATCCTTGGGAAGAATATCCATACCGACGATCCTGTCTATGTTTTTCAATTTCATCCCACGGACACCGGAAGCATTGCGTCCCATCGGACGGACGTCTGTTTCTTTGAAACGGATAGCCTGACCATCATTGGTAGTCAGTACGACATCATCAGCCCCCGTCGTCGGACTGACCCAACCCAGAGTATCTCCTTTGTCGAGACCGATAGCGATGAGACCACTCCGGCGAACATTTTCAAAATCCTCAAGTTTTGTTTTTTTGATTATGCCATTTTCCGTCGCCATAAAAAGATATTTGAAAGCATCGCTATTGTTGAAGGCGATCATTGCCGTAATCTTCTCCGCCTGCGCCACTTGCAAAAAGTTCACAATGGCCTGTCCCTTGGAAGTACGCGTCGATTCAGGAATTTCGTATGCCTTGGTCTGGAATACTTTTCCGGTATTCGTAAAGAACATCAGATTGTCATGCATCTCGATGGAAAGCACCTGAGCGATGCGGTCTTCTTCTTTGGTTGTCGCACCGATCACCCCTTTGCCTCCGCGTTTCTGCACACGATAGACACTCGGATTCATCCGCTTGATATAGCCATCTTCGGTGAGCGTAATGATGGCTTCATTATTCGGAATCAAATCCTCCTGTTTGAATTCGGTCACGCCGGTTTTGATCACCTTCGTTCTGCGCTCATCGCCGAACTTGTCTCTTACTTCGACGAGCTCGCTTTTCACCAGGGCCAAGATCTTCTTCCGATGCTTGAGCAGATCTTCGAGGTACGCGATCAATTTCATCTTTTCTGCCAATTCATCTTCGATTCTCTTGCGTTCCAATCCGGCCAATGTCTGGAGCCGCATTTCGAGAATAGCTGTCGATTGGAGATCAGACAGCTTGAATTTCTTCATCAGGTTCGCGTGCGCCTCTTCTTTGGTCGGTGACTTGCGGATAGTTTCGATGACGGCATCGATAAAATCGAGCGCTTTTTTCAGGCCTTCCAAGATATGTGCGCGTTCCTTATTTTTTTTCAAGTCGTATTCTGTCCGTCGCACCACCACCATTTCTCGATGTTTAATGTAGTGCTCCAGAATGGCTTTCAAGGTGAGAATTTGAGGATCGACACCATCAACGAGTGCCAGCATATTGACATTGAAATTCCTCTGTAAGTCCGTCATCTGATAAAGTTTGTTCAGCACCTTCTGAGGAAATGCATCCTTTTTCAAATCAATCACGATGCGTACGCCATTCCTATCAGACTCATCCCGCAAATCTTTGATGCCCTGAAGCTTGTCTTCTTTCACCAGATCGGCGATCTTCATAATGAGCGATGACTTGTTGGTGGCATACGTCATTTCTGTAACGATAATCTGGAACTGTCCACTCTTATTCTCGACTATTTCCGTTTTCGCCCGAGCCATAATCGGTCCCTTGCCGGTGGCATAAGCTTCACGGATATCTTTCGTATTATAAATCGTCCCCCCTGTCGGGAAATCAGGTCCCTTAATGAATTGCATCAGATCATCAACAGTCGCTTCTGGAGATTCGATCAAGTGACAGATACCGTCCACCAATTCATTCAGATTATGTGGAGGAATATTGGTGGCCATACCGACAGCGATACCAACCGTACCATTGAGCAGAAGCTGTGGGAGTTTCGCAGGCAGAACCAATGGTTCCTGGTGCATACCATCGAAGTTCGGGATGAAATCCACCGTGTCCTTGTCGATATCAAGGAGCATCTCTTCTGCGATAGCTTTGAGTTTAGTCTCGGTATATCGATAAGCGGCAGCACTGTCGCCGTCCATCGATCCGAAGTTTCCTTGTCCCCACACGAGCGGATAACGGAGAGAAAAATCCTGTGCCAAGCGCACCATCGTGTCATACACGGCAGTATCACCGTGCGGATGATATTTTCCCAGCACTTCTCCGACGACGGTGGCTGATTTGCGGAACTTAGACGTGGAACGCAGTCCACTCGACCACATAGAATACAAGATGCGACGATGCACCGGCTTCAATCCATCACGCACATCAGGCAATGCTCGAGCGACGATGACGCTCATCGCATAATCGAGGTATGATTGCCGCACTTCATCCGTTATGGAGCGTTCTTCGATTTTTCCATCATGAAAAACTTTTTCTTGCATAAGGTAATCCCTCTCACTTGATTATACAAACGTTCATCTGCTTTTTCCCTGTTCATCGAAATAATTCGTGTTCGTCTGTCCATTCTGATTATCGACACGCAGTGGTTTCTTTTGTTCGAGCAGATCACCGAGCGAGGGTACTTGATCTTTCGGTACCAGTTCTTTGCCTTGTGTTATGGCCTCTGGGACTTCCCTACTGATATTTCGGAAATTCTCTCCTACTGAAAGAAGCCAGATACCAAGAATGAAAAACATAGAAACGACCAGACATCCCACGACATACCGCATACGGATATGTTCAGGTTGCTCACGAATCGATTCTATTTTCTCCCACAGAGTTCGTGCCATACTTCATCACATCTACAAAAATTTTACGTGTCAACAAATGACGAAAAAACCAAAACGAGACTCGTCAGTTTCATCCTCATCATCATATCCCTCTTTCCAAAAGAACCACTTCTCCTTTTTTCTCTTCTATATCTTTCTTTTTCACGTTGAGTTTTGATATTGTTTGAGCCGGACAATTGCCGATAGCATCACAAAAGGCTTGTTCCGTTTCCAAAGAAAGAGTCAGCCCGGGAATCTTATAATGCATCGGGATGATGATTTTCGGTTCTATCTTGCGTGCCAGGTCGGCAGCAACTTTGGCTCCCAACGTATCAGAACCGCCGACAGGAATGAAGAGAATGTCCACCCCGTTCAGTTTATCCAAGAGCTCCGGAGCGATATCGTGTCCCAAGGCACCGAGATAACAGATGTGTATATCTTCGCTCTCAAGAATAAAAATGGTGTTCTGTCCTCGTTCCATTCCTTCGCTCATATCAGAGTGAGTCGGAAAACCGAGTGCGGAAATACCCTTGGCCGCATATTCCCCCGGGACATCAAAAACAATCGTTTCTTCTTTGAGGACATCTTTTATTTCTGCCTTCTCTCCATGTGATAAAAACACTATATCGACTTGTCCTTGCGGAGAGCGAAGTCCGGATCCTTTTTGCAGAGGATCTGTCCAAATAATGATATCTTCCGTGGCTCGTCCTGCTGGTTTTGTGCTTATTTTAAAGCAAAAATCACCGTAGTATTGTATGATCATATTGCAATAGGGTATATTTCAAAGGTTCCTGGATACTGTCAGACTTTTTTGAGTATATCATATTTTTCATACGGCTGTCCACCGAAGATCTGCTTCGGTGAATTCTAAACCCATTGCTTTTTTGAAACAATGGGATATGTAAATCCATTAAAACCGAAAAAACATCTACGCAGAATCGTTCTTTCCGCGTATATTTTCAACTCAAATTCAAAGACCTATGCGGTAGAGACGCTTGGTGGATCGATCGGTGAAAAAGAGGAAATCTTCATTAGGTGAAAGGAAAAGATCGGAACTATCGAAGTTCTGTGTGAGTTTTTTGAGATCCGACAGGCGGGACTTCTTTCCCGAGAGCGTATCCGTCTTCCAAAACGTATCCTTGGTATGAATCGATTTATCGAAATAATCATTCGGAAGAACAGCATCCTCGGGAAGCGATCCGGGCAACGCATAATAAATAGTTTTACTGTCTTTGGACCATACGGCTTTGGAAATGATGGTCGGAATAGCGATACTTTGAAATTCTCCTCCATCCCCATTCATAGTAGAGAGCAGTATGTCTTTCCCGCCTTTTTCAGCGCCGGCACTGACGAGTACACGCTCTCCGTTCGGAGACCAGAGGTAATCGGCGCCGAATCTTTCAGAAAGTATCGTATGGCGATTCTCTCCCGTACTACTCACACTTTCAAAAAAGGTTTTCTCCAATGCATTCGGCCTGCTCCAGAAAGAAACATTGGCACTTTGAGGGACGGGAGCAATAAACGTATCATGAGAAAGGCCTGCGAGTTTCTTCCATCCTGTGGCATCAGGATTGGCTATATTGAGAGTCCTCTCTCCACTTTTTGGATCAGTATACTGATAAAAAATCTTATCTCCCAGATTGTTCCATGCAACACGTGATATCTCACTTTTCAGCGGAACGAGAGTTTTCGTAGTCAGATCGGCAAAATGCCAGATATTCTGTCCACCCGTCTCTTGCAAATAAATGAGAACGCGATCTCTCTTGGGAGACCAGAGTAGACGTACCGGAGTCCCGGGGAAATCACTCAGAAGAACAGATTTGTCCTTACCCTCGAGCGATGCTTTTTTCAAGGCTCGTTCATCCAAAGAGTAATAATAGAGAAATCCATCAGGAGAAACGGTGGCCCCGAGGATGTCTTCATTGACAGTGGCGGTGATATTCGTGACGATGGGTATCGTGTCAGCCGGTGCTTCTATGATTTTTTTCCCTTGATCGACAACGGGACTATTAACGTTGTTTCGAAACACGAAATTATAAGCCCCAAAGAAAATGAGGACCAAAAAAAGAAAACCAAGCGAAAAATAGAAGACTTTTTTCATGAGAATTGAGGAGTAGCGAGTATCAAAAAACAACCTTAGAACTTGATATGGATATGGTCAGCCTGACCGCTGGCACAGGTTACCCATTTCCCAGCACTTGATTCACAGAAAGATCCGCCCAAGCTTCCTGTATCGTTTTTAGCGCCATTGGTTACGAAAGCATCCAAAAGGGCCTGAGTTGGCGGGGCTATGTCGAGAGCGTTTCCTGCGTAATGATCGGAAGTTGGAGAATGTGCTCCTCCTGCAATACTTGTAATTATGTAACCAATAGTACTTTTAACAGTAATAATTGCTCTAAGCATTGTTTCATTCGCAGAAACAGCATTATCTTTGCACCCATTAGAACCTTTAGATTTACACGTAGAAGAACAAACAGACATTGCCTTGCCATCGATTATATTCTGTATATCACTTTTTGGCGATACGGCGCCACTTGGACTGCTGCACTCTCCAGAGCCTTGTAATACCCCAAGTCCAGCAATTTGTTTGGCAAGATCAACAGTCGTTCCTGTCGGTACCGCACCAGGACTTGGAGGTGGAACAGGTCCACCTCCTGGCACAGCCACCGCAGAAAGACCATTGATAGAAACTTTCACGAGATCAGGATTGATGACACTTAAGAGGAGCCAAGCGATAAGGGCGATAACCAGACCAATAATAGCATCAAAAATGACACCCTTGGCCGTCCCCATCGCAGAAGTGTTGCCGGCGCTGGTGAGATACATAAAGCCTCCAATAGAGAGCATCAACACCGCTGAGAAAACGATGACGGTTAGCGCCAACTTGTAGATGGCTATAATATATTTTGGCAAATCACTGCCATCCGTACTCGTAAACCCGGGAATCTTTTCCAGGAGAGTATATTGTAACCCAGCAGCGCTCGCATCGGAAACAAAGAGAAATGCGCCGGCTGAAAAGAAGAAAATAAAAAACACCATGATGAAATTTTTATATTTGTACATACGAAGACTTATAGTTTTTTTGAAAGAAACACTGATTATACTATATCACACTTTTTATTTTTCAAAGAAAAAGCTCCTCATTGTTTCTCTGAGGAGCTTTTTATCTTTTTCTGAAGCTAGAAATCCCAACTTCCATTCATACTACTTGACTGTGTGTAGTTTACTACCGTTGTTTCGAAGAAATTTCCTTTGTCGCTATTGGGATCCTGCAAGCGATCGAGGTGTTTGTAAGGATTGGATACGGCATTTGGATAGAGCGGGCCGATATTGAGCATTGCCAACCGGTTGTTTGCCAACCAATGGGTATAGTCTGATGTCATTTCGCTGTTGATGCCAGGAATGCGGTTTCCGAGAATGTGTTTTCCCCAAGCTATTTCTTGATCGACGGCCAACTTCATCATCTCGAGAATCATTTTTTCGTTGTAAATCCCCGGAAATTCTTTCTTAATTTCACGGATGATATTGGCGAATATCGTGATATGTGTGAGCTCATCACGGCGTATATAAGCGATCATCCTCCCTGTGGCGAGCATTTTCATCCGATCAACGAGCGTATCGAAGAAAGCAAAACCATTGTAGAAATAGACTGATTCGAGGAGAAAATTGGCCACGATACCGCGGAAAAACGTCTCATCAGTCGGGTTATCGATGAAGTCCTCATAGATCTGACCGATATATTTGTTTCTTTCAAGGAGAACGGCATCAGTGCGCCAGAAATAATAGATTTCATCGCGTTCCTTGCTCTCGACGACTGATTCGAGGATGGTGGCGTATGATTGCGAGTGGATGGCTTCCTGATAGGCTTGGATGGAGAGGATGAGATTGACTTCCGGCGAAGTGATATAATCGGAAAAATGTGGCAAGTTGACCGTCTGGATGGAATCGAGAAAAATCAAGAAAGAAAGGATGCCTTTGTAGCCTTTCTGTTCTTCTTCCGAGAGGTCCGCCCGGAACATACGCGCGTCATCCTTCAGCCCGGAGATTTTCTCCGGCACCCAGAAATTCCCGATCATCACCTGATAGAGGGATTTCGCCCACGGATATTTCGTGGCATTGAGGTTGAAGAGTCCTGTTGTCGCTCCCTTGATGATGGTCCGCGCTTCCACGTCATCACTGCCTTTCGGGTCAAACAAGTGGTTCCTATTTATTTCTTTCGTCATAACTTTTGGAATGTTAGGTGCAAAAACGAACAATATTACTGAGAGTTTGTTTGCTGTCGCTTTCACTCCCTCCTAACCGCTACAACTGACGCAATTATCCTTTATCTCTGCGGAAAGGCTACGTACATAATAGACAGTTTTGATTCCCTGTTTCCAACTCTTCATATAATAATTGAACAGCTGTTCGGGGCTGACGCGTGCCGGATCGATCATCCACTCAAATGAGATGGACTGGTCTACCCACGGATAGATGGCCGATATCATATCGATAACATCATTCATATTCATATTGATGTATTCCTTGTAGTACCAAAAATTTTCTTTGGAAAGTTTCGGTGCGACACGGATAGTCGGTGATGAAAGATTGGTTTCGATAAAGAATTTCTTGTAGATAGGCAGAAGCGCGGCAGTAGTGCCAACGACACCGGCGGTGGAAGTATTGGGAGCCGGAGCGACGTGATAAGCGAATCGCACTCCGGAAATTTTCATATCAAGGAAAAGTTCTTTCCATTCTTTTGCGAAAGGAGTCTCGGTCTCGAACCATCTCTCATCTCGTCCGAGAAGAATTCCTTTGGAATATTCGCTTCCAGGATAGAGTTCATAGTGTCCGCGTTCCTTCGCGAGGTCAACTGAAGCCCGGTAGGTGTGATAGGTATACCGTTCGAAAAGACGATTAACTTCCGTACGAGCTTCTTCGCTATCATAGGCGAGCTTCCTCATGGCCAGGTACTCTGCCAAACCGAGATACCCGAGACCGACGCTCCGATAGCGCAATGCGGTACGCTCAGCTTCCTTGACCGGGTAATAATTGAGCGTAACGACATTATCGAGAACACGCATCACCGTCGGAAAAACGTCTGCGATAACCGTCGGATCTGACACGGTAGCGATATTGATAGAGGCCAGATTGCAGACGACAAGATCTCCCGGCTCATAGCGGATGACGATTTTCCCGTCCTCTATGGTTTCTTCAACAAATTTCGTCACGGATGTGTTCTGACAGATTTCCGTACACAGTTGGGTGGAGTAGATGTTGCCCACGTGCTTATTCGGATTGAGACGATTGACCGTATCACGGAAAAAGACATACGGCATACCGGTTTCAACGGTGGACTTCAAGAGTTTCTTGAAGATATCCTTGGCCTTGACCACTTTCTTCATCGTGAAACGCTCATCTTTTTCAAGAGTTTCATAGAATATTTCGAATTCTTCGCTGAACGTGTCCTGCAAACGTTTTCCGTACAATGTTTCCACTTCGTGCGGATCGAAAAGTGCGATATCAAGATCCGCTTCCAGTCTTTTCATAAAGAGATCTGGAATGGAAACGGATGGAAAAATATCAAATGCCTTGGAACGGATATCCCCCGTCTCTGTCTGGAGATCGAGGAAATCATAGATGTCCCGATGCCAAATATCGAGAGTGACGGAAATGGCTCCAAGACGAGCGCCGAGCTGATTGACGGCGACCGCCGTATCGTTGATAACCTTGACCCATGGATTCACACCGCCGGACATCCCTTTGATATCGCGGATGGCGCTACCTCGAGAACGGATGTTTCCCAGATAGACGCCGATTCCACCGCCGAATTTGGATATCTGCGCCATATTCTCGACAGCGTGGTAGATATCACGCAAATCGTCATTGATGCTTATCTTGAAACAGCTCGAGAGCTGGTGATAATTGGTACGGGCGTTGAGAAGCGTCGGTGTCGGAAGCGAGATACGTTGCTTGGAACAATGTTCATACACCTTCAGTGCGAACGAAAGTCGATTCTCCGGTTTTTCCGGAATAGCCAAGAACAAAGCGACTGTCATATACATCTCCTGGGGCAATTCCCTGATGACCTTATTCGGATTAAGGAGATAGCGCTTGGCAAAAGAGACTATCGTCGTATATTCATAATTCATATCCGTATCACGGGAGAGATGTTCTCCCGCCTCGAGGATATCCTGGTCGGAATAATATTCGTAAAAATTTTTATAATAATACCCGCGCTCTATATAATCATCGAAGTGTTTTTTAAACGCTTCTTTCGTATAGATATCTTTCTGTTCCAGACCGCGATTTTTAAGCGCTTGTTTGTACAAATCCCCCAAGAGAATACGTGCCGCGACATTTTGCCAGGAGATATTTTCCACTGTCACAAGGTCGACACAAGTTTTTACGAGAAGCTTGCTCAGATCCGAAGTCTTTATTTCATCGACGATGTTTTTCTTAAATGCTTCGATAAGATCTTCGAAATGACATTCTTTTTCGTAAGAAACGGAGGCACGATCAAAAACGGCTTTGATCTTTTTTATTTCAAAGAGTTCCTGTGTGCCGTTTGTCTTGATGACCTTCATCGAATGCTTCTCGAATTGATCGATAAGCTGTTCCTTACGTTCTTCTCGCTTCTCGTTTTGTTTTTCTCGATACAAAATATAATTTTTGGCAACTTCGTAGCGACTTTCATGCATCAAGTGTTTTTCTACGATGTTCTGAATCGTCTCCACAGAAGGGATGTGCACTTCAGTATCATCTCCACAGGCTAAAATAAGATCGTTAATAACCTCATCTGTGATGGTAGGTATAAATTCTTTATTGCTTTCACCGGTAGCTTCACAGGCTTTCTCGATAGCCCTTTCGATGCGGGAGCGATCAAATGGGATTATTTCACCATCGCGTCGTTTTACTTTAGTGAGCGTCATATTTTTATTTTTATTTTATTGCGCGAATCTTTTCTCCACCACGCTCCAATCGATGGAACGGAAAAATGTCTCGATATAATCAGCTTTTTTGATACCATAATCAGTCATATACGCGTGTTCGAAAACATCCATAACAAGGAGTGGCATACACCCTGCGAGATGTCCCATATCGTGTTCATTGACCCACGTCGAGAACAAGCTCCCACTCACGACATCCTGATAGAGAATGACCCAGCCGATGCCTCTCATCGCTCCGATGCTGGCGAATTTTTTCTTCCAATTTTCAAAGCTCCCATAAACTAATTCTATTTTTTCTTTCAATGTGCCATCCCCGAGTACACCCGCCTCTTTATCCAGGTTTTCAAAATACAATTCGTGCAGACGCATCCCATTCCATTCCCAACCGAAACGTCGTGTCAGTTCCGCATATTCCAGCGTACCGAGTTCTTTCACTTCGAGCAGATTCACAAGGGCATTGGTATTTTTCACATACCCCTGATAGAGGGTGAAATGATTGGTGAGCAGGGTGTCCGAGAACCCGGGGAGTCCAAGGAGATGCGTATACTCTTTGGCGGTGTAGATATCTGACATAATGTGTATGTGTTATTTAGATCTTACCGACGAGATCGATGCCTGGTTTGAGTGTCTTGCTACCTTTCTTCCAGCTTGCAGGACACACTTCCCCATGATGCTCGCGGACGAAAATAGCCGCTTCGAGCTTTCGGAGGAGCTCATCAGCAGAACGCCCGACATTGTTGGAATGAACTTCATAGGCCTGTAATACTCCATCCGGATCGATGATGAACGTACCTCGTAGCGCCAATCCCCTATCATCACCTTCGTGAATGAGAACACCGAATGTTTCTGCGATATCACCTGACGGATCGGCAATCATCGGATATTCGAGCTGTTTGATCGCCGGTGAATGGTCGTGCCAGGCTTTGTGAGTAAACTTCGTATCCGTAGAAACGGACAATACTTCTGCTCCGAGCTCTTGAAACTTCTGATAATTTTTTTGCATTTCTTCGAGCTCAGTCGGGCAGACGAACGTGAAGTCAGCCGGGTAGAAGAAAACGATAGCCCATTTGCCACGATAGTCGGAAAAGTGCGCCTTATGAAAATTCTCCTTTTGATAATAATCAAATTCAAGATTCGGAATCGTTTTGCCAATCACAGGAAAAAATTCACATATTTCTTCTGGTTCATTCTGGCAATTGCCTTCGCCACAACATGATTCTTGATGCATATTTTTATTATTATTTATTAACAAATGAGGTGGGCTGTTCACCTATCATATAAGGTTGTTTTCCATGTGTCAACTTGCCTGTCTTTAAGCCGAAAAAAACACCCCATTTCCCACAATTTTTTATAATTTCAACTATATGTAGTGGTTTCATTCATATTTTAGGCACAAGATAAGAATGAATGGATGAACAAAAAACCTCTCAAAGAAAGAGGGGTGAAACAGCGTCTCGTGAAGCGAAAACAAGCTATTTCTTTTTTGAAAGTATGACGGAATTTTCGATTTTTCCGAGGGTGAATTGTGTGATATTTTCAATCGTCGTATCGAGAATACGTTTGAGAGCTTCTTCACTGTAGAATCCGATGTGCGGAGTATACACGACATTATCCCGGCTGAGCAGATTTTTGTTCTGTTCGATCTGTCTTGCTTGCACCGGATCACAATCTTCATACAAACATTGCTGTTCTTCTTTGATATATTCCTCCCCTTCGAGCACATCGAGGCCGACCCCGGAAAGAGTGTGATTGTCGAGCGCTTCAATCAAAGCCCCATTCTCCACGATACCGCCACGCGCCGTATTGATGAGCAAGCTCCCTGGCTTTATCTTTTTGATATTTTCTCGACTGATGAGGTGGTGGGTATGCTCATTATACGGTACGTGTATCGTGATGATATCCGATTGTGCGAGAACATCATCGAGCGAAACATAATTGAAATGCAATATTTCTGAAAGAAAAATATCATGATGAACATCGTAGGCCAGAACATGCATACCGAAACCTTTCGCGATACGGATGACGTGAAGTCCGATATGTCCCGTACCGATAACCCCGAGAGTTTTATTTTTCAAATCAAAACCGATGAGTCCCTGCATAGAAAAATTTTCCTTTAATCCGCGAGCGTATGATTTATGGACATTGCGGGAAAGGGCTAATATGAGGGCAAAGGTGTGTTCTGCTACCGTGTTTTCTCCATAATAGGGAACATTCAGCACGGCGATATTTTTTTCTGCGCACGAAGCGATATCGATGTGATCGAAGCCAGTCGAGCGTGTCGCGATACAGCGTGCATTTTCCAAGTGTTCGATGATCGCCTTATTCACTACCGAATAGATGAAGACGGAAATGATTTCTGCGTCTCGTGCCTTCTCTTTATTTTCCGCTGTCAACGGTTCTGAGAAAAAGAGAACTTCATGATTCGGAAACATTGGGGCGAGATACTTCTTATCAGACTCAGTGGCTTCAAAAAAAACGATTTTCATACGATGCTGTTTTACATTTACTTATCACGGAAGCCCCTCCTGCAACGCTTCAGAGAGAGATGCGTGCAGACTTGCTCTGGAACCGAATACCTTATAGTATACCAGAGAGTTCGCTTTTTGTATAAACAATTCTTTCGATATATGGAGAAACAAATATCAAGTGAGAAAACAGTACTTGAAATCCCACGCCGTCTTGTCGACAAACGGCTCGATGTGGCTGTTTTCGATCTGTTGCAGAAAAAATTACCCACACGCAGCCTCTCACGTGGAAGCATCACGCGCCTGATCAACGAACGAAAGATCTCTTTAAATGGAAGAGAAACGATACCGGATCACCTGGTGAAATTGCACGATACGGCAGAAGTTTCTACGCAAGACCTCTTCACTCCTGCCCCCATACTCGAACCACAAGAAGACATCGGCATTCCAATACTGTATGAAGATGAGGTTATCATCGTCATCAATAAACCAGAGGGTATTCAGATTCATCCTGCCAGGAGGGGTATCAATATGAAAACGATCGCTCATTGGATCATTACGAAATATCCAAAACTGCGTGGCATCGGAGAAGATCCTCTGCGCCCGGGTATCGTCCATCGATTGGATCGCGAAACATCGGGAGTCCTCGTCATTGCCAAAACAGAGGCATCTTTCAAATCCCTCAAGGAACTTTTCCAGAAACGAGCAATGGAGAAAACATATATCGCTTTGGTGTATGGGCATATGGAGGCACTAGAAGGCCAGATAAACAAACCATTGATACGTCATTCCGGGGAATTGAAGCGCTTTGCCGTAGAAACACAGTATGTCCCGGAGGGCGCGCGCGAAGCCCTCACTCTCTATCGTGTCATCGCTCGTTACGCAGAGTTTGATCTTTTATCAGTCACACCGAAAACAGGCCGTACGCATCAGATCCGGGTGCATCTCGCCTCTCTCGGCAATCCTATCGTAGGTGATAAGCTCTACACATCCAAATCTCTGCGACGTGGAGACAAGTTTTTTTCACAACGTCAACTCCTTCATGCTTTTCGTTTGAAATTCGATCTTTTTTCAAAAAAATATACCTTTGGAGCCCCTCTGCCTCCGGATTTTCAGTCCGTACTCAAAGACATTGACCCCGTTAGGCATCAGGGTAGAGATTCTACATTTTTTCAATCAGAGGCCACAGGCGCCAAAGGGCCCTCATCCCCCATAAAAGGTAAGGCGAAAGTAATATCTAACGGGGTTGACGAAACATCGAAGACAGTTTATGATAGTGAAGCCTTGAAAAGCCTTTTAGTAGAATAACAAAGGCTAAGTAACTATCTAAAATCTCATCGCTTTACTTATAGAAGAAAAGAGAAGCTTGTCTTATAAAATGTCCATATTTCGGCTGAAAACCCCTCAAAGCTCGTTGGATTATCACGATAGTCCGCCTCACTTTTCAAAGTTTTCATCTCGAAATATGAACATTTTCTCAAGACATGAGATTTTAGACAGTTACTAGGGTTTTTTCTTTTTTATTCTTTTATCCGTCGGCGGTCCTCCCTCGTTGAGGCCTCCTATTTACCTCAAGTATATGCAACAGAAACTCATATCCTTCAATTTGAAGCAAAGAAAACCCCTCGATACGCCAGAATTCCAATCCGGAGATGTTGTGAAGATTTTTCGTAAGATCAAAGAAGGGAACAAGGAACGTCTCCAGTCTTTCCAGGGAACAGTCATCGCCATCAAGGGTGGCCAGAGCTCTTCCAAGACGATAACTGTACGAAAAGTCTCTTTCGGCGTCGGTGTCGAGATAGTTTTCCCTTTGTCTTCGCCACAAATCGATAAGATTAAATTCATCAAACGCACGCACACACGTCGCGCGAAACTCTATTTCGTGCGTGAAAAATCCGTAAAAGTCTTGAGCAAGAAACTCAAAGAAGTGATAGTCAAAGGCGGCCTCCCAAAGAAAATAGAGAAAAAAATTATCTCTCCGGTTGTCGAAGAAGTTGTAGAAAAAGCCGAAGCTAAGGAATAGTCTTGGCTTTATTTGCCCAGGTGGCGGAATTGGTATACGCGCTAGCTTGAGGTGCTAGTTCTCGCAAGGGATTGGAGGTTCGAGTCCTCTCCTGGGCACAGAGCGAGAGAAACGAGCGATGGGCTCAGGAAGCAAATGAACTGCTTCATTTGCGTGAGGACGAGAAGGCCGGAACGATGTTTCGCGAGCACGCGAAACCGCGAGGCGGGGTCGCGGAAATTTACGAGCGTCGGCGAGTAAATTATCTGTGACCGAGTTCTCTTTAAAACGTACCTTCGGAACAGGCACGCTTAGCTCAGTTGGTTAGAGCACCTCGTTTACACCGAGGGGGTCCAAGGTTCGAATCCTTGAGCGTGCACAGTGTATTTTAGTGTATAGGTCCACTTATCCACAGGAAATACAGTAGATTGACAATTTGCCGAGGTAGCTCAGTGGTAGAGCAGAGGACTGAAAATCCTTGTGTCGGCAGTTCAATCCTGCCCCTCGGCACAAAAAGACAGAGAAAAGTGGGCGACTAGTAATCAGCAAGTAATCTGAGTAATCAGATTCGGGACTGTAGCTCAGTGGTAGAGCGCGCGGCTCATAACCGCTTGGTCGATGGTTCGATCCCATCCAGTCCCACAAAAGTTGTAAAAAATAGATAATATAGTAAAAGTGTCAGATGGCTATAGCGGGTCTGTCCGCTGAATCCGCCAGCTGGCGGAGCAGGCGGGTATCGTATAGCGGCTATTATGAGTCCTTGCCAAGGATTAGATAGGGGTTCGACTCCCCTTACCCGCTCCAGCAAAGAAAAATCCTTGTCCATTTTCGGACAAGGATTTTTCTTTGTCGCGGTAAGGAGGGTCGAACAGGAAAGGGGTCGAGAAAACACTTGTTTTCCCGTTTGGGGTGACCGAGTCATCGAGGACTAGAGGGCGGAAGCCCTATAGAACGCAGCAAAGCGAGTAGTTCGATTCTCCCCTTACCCGCTCAGGTTTTAATTATGTTATAGTTCTTTTATGAATATTAAAGGAATGAAAAAGGATATGGCAGTTGTGCGAATGAATAAAAAATTGTCAGATTTATTAAATAAGCCCATCACATCTTTCTTTTTTGCATTGACTGTCGCTCTGATGTTCATTGTTCTTTTTTTACCTTTTCTAAAAGATGTTAAGAACTCTTCAGAAACAGAGATCAACCAAGACGGGACCCCCTTGATTAAAAAAAACTTACCAGCTCCAGAAGGAGAAAAATTAGCGTCATTCAACTGGAAATATAAAGGTAAGGAATATTCTCTTAATGAAAACTTGTATGAATCTTACCACCAGTTTTATAAGGCACTTCCGGTTTATGTATCTTCGAGTGCTGGATCAGAAATAGAACAGTTAACAATGAGAAACGGGTTGCTTCTTTCTGGTGTGGATGGGGATAACACTCTGAGCATTTTAGCGCAAAAGATCCGTGCTATTGGAGAGGAGAAAAAATTAAATGAAAATCAATTAGTGGAACTTGTATCAAGTTTTGTGCAAACAATCCCATATGACCAAGATAAGCTCGATAGGAGAACCTCTGGGCTGAATGGCGTAACCGAAAAAACGACATATCCTTATGAAGTTTTGTATGAAAATACCGGGGTTTGTCAGGATAAAAGTTATTTAGCGTACGAACTTCTGAAAGAACTTGGCTATGGTGTGGCGATATTTCTTTTTCCTAATCCCGAAGACAATCATATGGCAATAGGAGTGAAATGTCCGTTTGAATATTCGAACTATGAATCTGGTTATTGTTTTATTGAAACAACAAGCCTTGATAACAAAATCGGCATAATTCCCGAGCTCATACCCAAGAGTCGCATCGCTACCTCCGATGTGCAAATAAATATGATCGAAAGTAACGGAACAGAAGGTGCCGTGTATCAACCGCTTGACAATGTTGAAATATTAAATAAGGTTGATGGCAAAGAATACACAGGAGTCATCGATACCATCAATACACAGAAAGAACTGGAGCGTTTAAGAAATTCTATCGCTGTGTATAAGCGAAATCTCAAAGTTCAAAAAACAGACATTAATAATCAAGAAACCGATCTGGCGAAAATAGAGAAACATTTGAATAATTACAAACAAGATGGAGAATACGAGAAATACAACAATCTTGTCTCAGAGTTCAATACGACCCTCTCGAAGGTTCAAAAAGCGATAAAAAAATATAATAAGATGGTGTCGGCGAGTAATACTCTAATTACAACCTATCGGGATATATCCAAAAATTTTTACCAAGAATTTTTTGAATAGGCATTTGAAAAGTCCTCTCCTCCAAAAAACTACTCCTTCACATAACGCAATACTTCCACAGTAATCTCATTGGCAAAAAAGATCAGCCAATGAAGAACAATCAAGAAAAACGGGAGTATTTGCTATAGCCAAAAAAAGAAAGGAGAGATACAATAGAAAAATCCTTTAATGAAGTCTTTATGAAAAAATATTCCATTATTATTACACTCACGATTATCGCCATAGTGAATGCCGCATACCTCAGTTATAAATCGTATGTTTATCATTTTGTTGATTCTGACAAATTGTCGACGGTATGTGATTTTTCGAGGTGGAGTTCCTGCACGGATGTTTTACGAAACCCGCTTTCACTCACTTTCGGCATTCCGTTTCCCTGGATAGCTCTTCTTATATACCCTGTCCTCTTGGGGCTGGCCTGGTATGGACACAAAAGAGATACCTTTAGCCCCGCGAGAATCATTGCTATTTTGTCCGGATTCGGGGTGTGTTTCAACGGCTTCATTATTTATAGAGAGATTCGTTTTATCCACGCCTACTGTATCCTTTGTCTTATTTGTACCGCTATTATCATTTCCATCTTCATATTGTCACTTCAGCTTGTACGAGAAGGTAAAGATGAAGCTAAAGTTAGGAGTTAGCTGTAAAATTGCAAAGGTTACCTAAACAAGCCTCAAATGGCTTATTTTTTATTTCTCTATCCATTGGCTCAAACAAGGGATAATAGGAAAATTAAATAGAAAATGTGCTTTATATAAGCCAATTATTAGTATTGTACGATTGACAATAATAGAGATATGTGCTATTATCATTGGTTGACTTAAGAGTCGACCCGTCTCCCTTACGAGGGGTATCGGCTTACTCCTAAAGACAATTTATGATATTTCGAAAGGATTTTCTTTTCGTAGTAGTACTCTTTATAGCACTTTTCAATATAAACACTCTCCATGCCAAGGCGGAGCAGAACGAACTCCCCTTGAAAAGTCTCTACAGCTTCAAGAGCGACCCATTTCTTCTGAAATGGACGTTTGAAATCGAAAAGAATCAGTCTACGGTTGCGGTAGTGAATACCGAACCACAGACCTTCGAGGAAAAGACACTCGATCGTTGGAAACAAAAGCAGAGTCATCTGTGGAAAGCTCTCCCGAAGGAGAAATTTACCATCAACGCTTCTGCCTACACGGCTGCCGCTGATGAATGTGGCAAATCTGATGGAATTACCTCTTCAGGGCTCAAGGTTGCTGAAAAACGTACTTTGGCCTGTCCTCCGTCATATCCGTTCGGAACGAAAATTTCCATCGAGGGTGTCGGGGTTCTCCGTTGTGAGGATCGTGGCGGTGCCATCAAAGGCAACCACTTCGATATCTATATGGAGACAAAGGGTGAAGCATTCGCCTTCGGCCGACGTAACTTGGTCGCCGAGGTTATAGAATAAAAATCAACGAAACGAAAACACCCTGAGCTTGTCAAAGGGTGTTTTTGTTTGTTTTGTTGACGCTACCCCAGAACTTCGATAGACTAATGATATTCTTTCTTCTCAAGAAGGAAGGGTCGAGAGATGGTCCGATGGCTGAGCGGTTACCTGTCTGCCGGTAGGCAGGGGCAAAGACCCGCCAAAGGCGGGTAATCACGCCTTTCAAAAAACAGCTGAGATAGATAGTATGGCCAGATGTCCGAGCGGTTAGGAAGCGGTCTGCAAAACCGCGTACAGGAGTTCGACTCTCCTTCTGGCCTCCATGTGAAAAATAATAGCTGTTGTTATCCGTGCGGTTCCCTGCCCGCCTTGGGAGGGAATTCCGTTTCGAACATCATGGTTTAGGGTTGGTCTTTACAAAGCACCTTACTTTTCTCGGTGTAATATGTTACACTTTAAATGTATGGTGAACTTAAAAATAATACAACCAGCTGACCTCTGGTACACCATCGGGCTTATTGTTACTGATGGAAACCTAAGTAAAGATAAACGACATGTTTCTATTACTTCAAAGGACGAGGGTCTTTTGGTTGATGTAAAGCTAGCTCTACATCTAGAGAGTAAGCTGGGGTATAAAGCAAGGGGCGGAGAAAAAGAAAAGAAATACGCAATACTTCAATTTAGCGATGTAGCATTTTATCAATACTTAAATACAATAGGGATCCAACCAAAAAAATCCCTAAACCTAGGCGTTATTAGTGTTCCTCATGATTACTTCAAAGACTTTCTTCGTGGAGTAATTGACGGGGACGGTAGTATTAATACATGGATTCATAAAACAAATAAACGCCCACAGTGGTGCTTACGCATAACATCAGGAGCTCCTATATTCTCTAACTGGATATATCAAGAAATTCAAAAACATTTTTCAGTAATAGGAAAAATCTACTCCTATAAATTTAAAGAAAAGAAGAATCCAATGAATATAATTAAGTTCGGAAAAGTTGCAGCCAAAATTATCCTAAAGAATATATATTATTCAGATTGTTTAAGTCTTGAAAGAAAACGCATCACAGCACAACAGTGTTTAAGTGATAAAGACGGATGGAGAGGGTATGCTAAAATGATAAACAATGCCGAGGTGGTGGAACGGTAGACACCGGAGACTTAAAATCTCCTGACTGTATAAGTCGTGCGGGTTCGATTCCCGCCCTCGGCACCAGAAAGGAAAAGTCAAAGAGTTTTGGTTCGCCTCGCTTCGCTCGGCGACTAATTCGTATTCAATTTTGGGGGCAAAAACGAATTGGCGGTTTCGCAAAATATGGTTCGAGCCGATGTTTTTCAGAAATGTTGTCATTGCAATCGGATTGGGAGAGGAAAGCAGATTAGCGGCTTGATTTAAGGATTTTACGAACTCACGAGCCGGTTCGAGCCAAGACAACCCTTTTGTCTCAAAATCGCTAATTTTCTCCGCAAGAGCGACCTTTTTGGAAAGCAAACTTCGCTTTTTGGCGGCGTATTCTTCTGTGGATAAAACGTCGGCTAAATAGACATCGAGGAGTTTTGCTAACTTTGTTTCTACGCTCGCTAATTGTTCTTTCAAAACGCCAACCTCACTTTGTGCGTCTTTTCGTGCTTTATCTTGTTCTGTATCCAACGCCGCCAAAACTTTTTCAGTGTCTTGGCTCGACAAAGAAACTTTTTGAAGATAAGAAGTGATTTGCTCGGTTAGTGCTTCCTCACGGAGATAATGCTTTTCTTGGCACAATCCTTTCTTCTTGGTGCAACGATAGTAATTATGTCCCTTCTGTTTCTCAGCGGTAATACTCGCTCCACACGAGGAACATTTTAAGAGGCCAAGAAAAGCAAAATCATTTTTGTGTACTTCGTGAACTCTGCCGCGCTTCGCCATCACTTCTTGGCAAGAATCAAAAAGTTTCTTTGAGATTAACGGCTCGTGTTGTCCCTCATGAATTTCCCCACCATATTTCATTAGCCCGATGTAGAAAATATTTTGTAGGATACTCTGCACATTACTCAATGCTATCTCTTTGCCGAGATTACCGCACAAACTCTTTTCCTTACACCAATTTGCGAGAGAATGGAGGGCGTATGCTCCGGTGGCATACATTTCAAACAATTTCTTTACTTTAGGGGCTTTCTCGCTATCAACATCAATACCTCTCGTTTTGGCGTTATTTAAATAGCCAACCGGAGCCCAACCAGGCCAAGTGCCGTTGCGTATTTTTTGGCGTAGTCCTCGCTTCACATTCTCTCGCAAATTATCTACAAAATATTTACTCTGACCAAAAGCGATATTTAACATGAACAAACCTTGTGGTGTCGGTTCAAACCAAAAAGTGGGAAATTTGAGGGACTTAATCAAGCCACGATCTACGAAATGGATTATTTTGCCTCCGTCCACAGAATTGCGTGCAAGGCGGTCGGGATGCCACGAAATAATCCCGTCTGCTTTCCCTTTCTCAATCAATGACAACATTTCAGCGAATTTAATTCGCCCGGGTTCTTTTGCGGTTTTGGCTTCCTGAAAGGAAGCGACAATTTCAAGTTTTTCTTTGGCGGCAAATTCTTTTAACTCAACAAACTGGGCCTCAATCGAAAGAACTTGGCGATCATCCTCTTCGGTGCTCTTGCGAGCGTAAAGTATATATTTCATAATTTTATCGGATTAAGGATTAAAAATTTTTCTTCCCCCAAAATGCGAAATCGTGAATTCGTTTTTACCCCCAAAATTGAATACGAATTAGTCGCCGAGCGAAGCGAGGCGAACCAAAACTCTTTG
>Ga0210028_1000837_pt1 | contig 26419 bp, 25 predicted proteins | sample CryGeymeta201513_FD_185468 | JGI IMG/M metagenome (GOLD analysis project Ga0210028, IMG submission 185468) | Groundwater microbial communities from Crystal Geyser aquifers in Utah, USA - Crystal Geyser metaG 2015-13 (SPAdes) (version 2) | ecosystem: Environmental > Aquatic > Deep subsurface >...
ATCAAAAGCTTCTTCCACAACCACATCAGTTGGTTCTGATAAAACCCCGTCTTTATCATGGTCGTATTTATCGGCTTTACCCTGCAACATTCCTTCGTTGACAAAATAGTGGCTGAATACTCCTTCTCCCAATTCTCCGGTAGTCGAATCTCCTGTTGAGTACACATAAGCTGACTGGTTTTCGCCGGTTGCCATAGAGACAACTCTTCCGTCAGCAGCTACATCATTCTGGCCGCCAGCAAGACAGGTATCAAAGACAAAAGCAATCCTCGTGGTCTCAAAATCACTGAACCACAGTCGAAGCGTATCATCAAGTATACCGACTATTTCATTGCCATTGTGGACGATAAGCACTTCGTCCTTTCCGTCCGCCTCATCGTAAGGCTCTGCATCTATAGGATTGCCATTTTCATCACGAAGCCAGCCACCGTGTCCGCTAAAAAAGAATACCACTTCGTCTTCCGGTTTTACATTGGGTTTTATTTTGTATAATACGGCGTCTTCAATGTTCGCAAAAGTAGCAGGTCCATCAGTAGGCGTATTCACCATATCAGGATTTGTATCTCTAAACAGATAGATATTTTCATCTTCGTACCCGTAGAGTTGAGTAAGAGCTTCGTACATATTTATTGAATCTCCATCAGACCAACAAATATCGTAATCTCCGCCGGGATAATCACAGATTCCAATTACCACCGCGTATTTATTACCGGTAGATAGAGGGCCCAGAGTTCCAGTTGCCGCACCGCCTGTTTTAGGAGGAGGCGAAGGTTTACCCTTTCCTTTCCCCACATCTTCAGAAAAAATTTTCTTTACAACTTCTATGTTAGTAGCTGGAATGGGTTTAGGCACTTCTCTATTTTGGCCCTGCTGTTTTTCAACTGGCGCTGCTTGGGAAATTAAAGCCATTGCAACTAAACTAAAAATTAATCCAATCATTACTGCACCAACTATTAAAATACTAAATCGTTTTTCCATGTTTTATGTTTTTTGAAAATATTGAATAAAATGTTCGACCTTTTATTGGTGAAAGAATTCTTTACTTTATAAAAAACCAAAATCTAAACCGTAGTTTTGGTCCTATTCTACATTGATATTATCGCTAAAAAGTACTTTATGGTTTAGGAGTTTCTGGTTTTCGTATTCTTTCTTTGACTTTTACTGGAAGTTCTTCGGGTACAGGAGCCTCTTCGGGAACTTCATCTTGGGCACCTTTCGCTTTCAGGGCTTCTACTACTTTCTCGTGTCCTTTGACTGAAACAGTCATTGCTTTTTCAATGGCTTCTTTTGCCTGTTCGGGAACTTTCGCATAAACCTCAGCTAAAATCTCTAAATGAATAGAAGTAGCCTTCCCTACTAATTGTTCTACAGTTGTTATATCTTTTCCAAGTCCTTGGGCAATTTGGGAGATTTCTTCTCCAAATTTATACTGATTCTCAAACTCGTTTACGGCTTCTTCTACTTCATCGGTTTTGCCTTCATCTGCTTTTGCTTTAGCTCTATTAAGTCTGGCTTCAGCTGCTTTTAGATTGATTTCAGTGGCTTTTTCTGGGTCTTCATCAGCTACATCCCTTAAAGAAGCCTTTTGTTTTTCGATCGCACGGTCTTTAGCTTCCTCTACTTTATTCTCTGCTTCAACAGATATATCTTCAGCCCCATCTTCAATTTCATCCAGGTCTTCAATATTTTCGGTTCTTTCTTCGCTTACTAATGCTGCAAGTGTTTTACCTTTTCCTCTCACCTCTTCTAATGTAGTCTGAAAATCCTCATAGTCTTCCAAAGCCTTTTCAACTTTTTCTTTGTTCTTCTTTGCCGCCTCTTCTCTCGCTTTCTCTAAACGGCCTTTAGCAGTATCTATATTGATTTCTACTGCTTTGCCGGGATTTTCTCCTGCTAAAGCTTTCAGGGCTGTAATGTGCCCATTCTTTGATTTTTCTAAAGCCTTGGCTACAGCTTCTTTTGCAGCTTCTGGAACTTTTTCCAGCACTCCTTCTAAAACAGTCAGGTGTTTAGATGTGGCTGTAGCTACAATCTCGGTAACTCTCTCAATCTTTTGTCCTTTAGCTTTTGCTGTTTCTGCTCTGGCTAAGGCTTCGCTTAACTGATCTTCATATCTTTCAAGAGCTTTTCCAACTGCCTCAGGTTTTCCTTTTTCTACTACAGCTTGAGCTTCAGCAACTCTTTCGGTAGCCAGTTTGGCATATCTCTCTGCCTTTTTGAGATCGCCAAAGGTAAAGAATGTTCCAATCCCTTCTGAAATTCTTTCTAGAAAATAGAATGGACTATCAGGAGTAAGACCAGGATTTGGAAGTTCAGTTTCTTGAGCTAAAACTTTTACCCCGTAGGATCCTGAAAGGATTCCTATGGGGCCTACTCCAAGAGAGAGTGTCAAAAACAATAATGCTGTTAGTAACGATATTTTTCTCATATCTTGCTTTTTATGTTATATTATCGACCTTTTATCTTTATATTATCATACCCCCCTTTTCTATAAAAACAAACCCCGAGAGAAAAACCCTCGGGCGGAAATAAAAATTGCCCAGCGATGGGCGGTTTATTTTGATTAAATGATGGAGTTGTACCTTTATCAAAAATCTCTCTGTTTAGAAAATAGCATTTTCATCTCCTAAGCAAACCTGATGAACCATATCCCATAATAAATACCTGATAGCGTAATAGTCATCGGAAGATGGCCCTTCAATTATTAATTTCTCTATATTCTTTCTAAATAGACCTTTGGATTTATTATTCGCTTCGCCCGCAGTATGACCTTTTAATAAAGAAATTGGAATATAGTTTGAGGGTTCTAAAAACAGTTCTGCTGTTTTGTCTTCAAGCGGTTTTCTTAGGTTTATTGGATTAAAGAACAATATGAAATCTTCTTTATATCCTAAATAAACTACTGCCCCTTGCAGTATAGAATTTTCCCCTAAACTTTTTGCAGACCTGCAAGAACGAGCGTAAATAATCTTATCTTTTATTGCTTCTCTATCGCCTTTATCTAAGATAATTTCATTGTCATGCCCCTGAACGGAAATATCACTACCATGTCCATTTAAAATGATCAGTCTCGGGCCTACTTTTTCTAAAGTTCCGATAACTCTTTTTCTATTTGCCTTATCGCGGTGAAGGTCTATAACTTTTACGCTTTTCTCCTTTGCCTTATTGATAATTTTTTCACTCCATTTAGAAAGATAATAAGTTGCGGGGTCGTGTTCTGGTCTTGTAATGAGCATTGATTTCTCCATATGGCCTACTTTTCTTTATCATCTTGATTCGAAAACAATAATTCCTCTAGCAATGTGCCTTCTTTCAAAGCTCTTAGAAAAGAAAGTTCTATTTCAACAATTTTTTGACCAATTTCGTCCCCTTGTTTTACGCGCTCAATAAGCTCATCTTTGGTAAATTCTCCTACTGAACCGATGGAAATTTTTTTATCTGAAGGGAGAACATCGAGTCGTTCAATAACAAGATTTTTTAAATCTTCTGAGATTTCCTCTTTTTGTTGTTTTTTTTCTTCTGTCATTTAAATTATTTTTAGTTCCTCCAGTTTTTCTAAAATTTTTTTGCTTCTTGGCGTATTATTTTTCACCTCAAAATAAGCAACCTCCCACGTAACGGGCTGCTTTTTACCTTCTTCCTCTAAAACAAGAATGATCTCTTTTCGAGTATTAAAGGGAAGATTTGCATAAGCCCTGAGAAACTTTTCTCTAATATCAGATTCTCCGTTCATAGTACTTTAAGTTTAATTTATTTTATTATACAAAAATTAAAAGAAAAAGGGAATTAAGGAAATTTGCTCCGGAGGCGCGATTCGAACGCGCAACCAACTGCTTACACCTAATCCCAGTGTTTCCACCGGGGGTGGACTATCTCATTCCCCCACCAAGTTTTGATGGGGGACGAGGTGTTTCCCCGCTCAGATTTTTCTGAACGAGTACTCCCTTGCGGGATAGTCTCTGAACCTTCCCTGCCATTGCATATAATGGCAGGGCTTGGCTGCGGATTACCATACCGATTGGTTTAGGTTTCCCGCAATTTACCCCGTTTTTCATCCACGATTTCTCGTGGAAGCTGCAGTATTCGAAGTGCTACAGGCAGGCGCTCTACCATTGAGCTACTCCGGAATGTATTTTAATTATATTAAATTTTGAAAATTTTTCAATCGTTTAGAAATTAAAAATTAGAAATTGAAAATTTTTTAGTATCCTTTCAATTTTCCGAGTTTTCGGTGCTCTCTAATTCTTTCTAGGGATTTGGCTTCGATTTGGCGGATTCTTTCTCTGGTTACGCCAAATTCCTTGCCCACTTCTTCCAGGGTGTGGGTAATGCCGTCATCCAAACCAAATCGCATTGACAAAATCTTTTGTTCTCGGGGAGTTAAATCAACCAAGATTTCTTTTAATCTTTCCCTGAGCAAATTTCTGGCCGCCGACAGAGAAGGCGGCACTCCTTCTTCATCTTTGACAAATTCAGCTAAAATACTATCGCTATCTCCTTCCCCAACCGGAGTTTCCAAAGAAATTGTGGCTTGGGAAATTTTCATAATGTGCCTGACTTTCTCAACCGATAATCCCATTTCAGCCGCAATTTCTTCTGGTAAGGGTTCTCGACCTAATTCCTGCAAAAGCCGGCGTCTGGCCTGAACGAATTTGGAAAGGGTTTCAACCATATGGACAGGAATGCGAATGGTTCTGGATTGATCGGCCAGGGCCCGGGTGATGGCTTGTCTGATCCACCAGGTGGCATAGGTTGAAAATTTATAACCTCTTCTCCAATCAAATTTTTCCACTGCCCGAAAGAGTCCCAAGTTTCCTTCCTGAATTAAATCTAAAAGAGTTAAATTTGGAGACCTGCCAATATACCTTTTGGCAATGGAAACAACCAATCTCAAATTTGCCTGGGCTAATTTCTTTTTGGCCTCCACATCTCCCTTTTCGATTCTTTTTGATAAATCCTTTTCTTCTTGAGGAGTAATAAATGAATATTGGCCAATTTCTTTTAAATACATTTGAACCGGATCTAAGGTGCCAAGGGGAAGAGCTTTCTTTGGTTTCCCGCTAATCTTTTCGACTTCCAAAAATTCCTTTGCTTCTTTAACCTCAATTCCATTTTTTTCTAAAACCTCATATAATGTTTCAAGTCCTTCGAGGTTTTTTTCTGCCTGAGGGAAGAAATATAAAATTTCCGAAAAGGTAACGAAACCTCTCTCTTTTCCCTTTTTAATTAAGGCATCAATTTTTTCTTGAGGAAAAATCTCTTTTCTTTTTCTGGAGACCTTTCTTTTCCGGAAAATCTTTTTCTTTTTCGAAATCCTCTTCTTTTTTCTCAAGATTTTTTTCTTTCTCAAAACTTTTTTTCTTTTTTTTGAAATTTTCTTTGGGTTCATATTTTAAAATCGGAAAGAGATTTTGAATAAGAATTGAATTCTTCGAGCAGTTTTTGAATTTTTGAAGAATTTTTTTCTTCTTCGGCTTTTTTAATTTCTTTTGAAATTTGGTCTAATTTATTTTTAATTTCGATTGAGCGGATTTCTTTTAAACAATACTTAATTTCGGGTTCAATCTCTTTTTCCTCAATTTTTTCTATTTCGGTTTTCAGATAAAAATAGTTAAATAAATCAACCAGTTCCGGAGAAAGCCCTTTTTGCCCTAAATCCTTCTCATTGGTTATATTTTCTTTTATATGTCTTAAAATTTCTTTTATCTTTGGAGAAAAATAAATGAGCTCTTCTTCTCTAACGAATTCCAGATAATGGGGATTTTTGGAAATTAAAATTAAGGTGATTAATCTTTCCTCCAGCAATTCTTTTCTGGTTTTTGAAGGAAGATTTATTATTTCTTCTGGCTCTAAACCATAAAACTCTTCGGTTAATTTTATTTTATTTAATTCTTCGGCCACATCCCCTTCCTGAACTCCTAATTCTTTTGAGAGTTTCTGAATCCAGTAAGATTGCTCGATTTTATTCGGAATTCTTTTTATTAGAGGCAATAAAATTTTGGAGATTTCTTTTTTACCAGCCGGCATAGTTTTGTCAAAGCGAGAAAAAGCGCCCTCAAAATAAAAGTCCAAAATTGATTTTGCCTCCCCGACCAATTCTTTCCATTTTTCTGGATTTTGCAAAATAATATCGGCTGGATCGGAATCTTTAGGCATGGTAATGACTTTGACATCAAAACCTCTTGCTTGGGCCAAATCAATTCCTCTTTTAGTTGCCCAGTCGCCAGCCACATCCATATCAAAGGCGGTCAAGATTTTTTCTGAATATCTTTTTAAAATTGCCAATTGATAAGGAGTTAAAGCAGTTCCCGAAGTTGCCACGGCGTTTTCGAAACCGGCTTGATGACACATAATGGTATCAACATAACCTTCCACTAAAATGGCAAAGTCTTTTTTTCTAATTTCAACTTTGGCTTTGTCTAAACCATACAAAACCTTGCTTTTGTCGTACAAAAGAGTATTAGGAGTATTTACATACTTTGCCGGCTTTGAACCTGTTTCCGGTTGCTTGCTGCTTGTTTCTTTGAAAATTCTGCCACCAAAGCCAATTACCTGGGAGCTCAAATCGAAAATGGGAAAAATAATTCTGCCCCGAAAACGATCGTAAAAAGAGCCCTGTTCATTTTTGATTGCCAGCCCGGCTTTCTCAACTTCTTCCTTTTTATATCCTCGGGAAACCAGAAAATCAGATAACCCCTGCCAACTGTCAGGTGCATAACCCAATCTCCATTTTTCGATGGATTCTTCCGAGATTTTCCGATTCAAAAGATATTTTTTTGCTTCCTGGCCAATTTTGCTTTCAGCCAATTGTTTTTGAAAAAATTTGGTCGATAACTCGCAAATTTCGTATAACCTTTGCCTTTCGGTTTTGAGTTTTCGCCACTCTGGAGATATTGGTTTTAGCTCTACCCCGGCCCTTTTTGCCAAAATCCTCAGGGCATCGCCAAATTCCACCCCTTCAATTTCCATCACAAAATTAAAAATTGACCCGCCCTTTCCACAATTTCCAACCGTGAAATTTGTAGCTACATAGGAATGATCTTTAGCTACCGTCAGATTGTAGACATCTCCGTGATAATATCTTTTTTTAATTTCTTTAATTGGAGAAAGCCAATATAGTGTTCCATTTTCTTTATAAAAATGAGAGTGGTGGGTAGCATAATTTTCTTGCCATTCTACTCTAAAAGATATTCTATGATGAACTCCTTTTTTATCGATTCTCTCCTTTCTAATCCTAAACGGGGGAGTGATTTTTAGTCTTAATAGAATATCTCGTAATTGCTCAGCTAAAATTAAAGAGGTAGTAGATATTGATTTCTCTTTTGATCCGCGCCTTGGGACAACATATCCATCGCCTTTCCAAATAGCATCCAAGAGGATCCTTTGTTTCTTTAAGGGTAAATATTGAAACTCAAAAGGGATGTGTTTATTTTCAGCTCCTTTACCACAGAGTTTTTGGAATATACAGGCCAACTTCACATTGTAAGCAACGACATCTAAAACGTTTCCTTTCTTTCTATAAATCGAGGTCTTTATTTTAAAAAGTGCTTCAATTAGATCTCTTATCTCTCGGGCAAAGAAAGCTTCATCACTTCCTAAAGTAAAATGAATAGAATTATGATCACTGGAACCCTCAGCGATATAAAAACCGATTAATTTCAGAAATCCCTGATCGATCTTTATTTTGGTAGGAATTTCTTTTATTTTTCTCCTCGGTTGGTTTACTTGTTGAATGTAGTAGTGATTTAGATTAATAAATTCTATATCTCGAACTTTTTGATTGATGGGGTAAAGTAAGTAATCATGTGTTGAAAGCTGAGAAGCTGCTAATTTCTCCACTTTATAGTTTAGGTAAGGAGGATGCTTGCACGCTTTCATTTTGCAATTCCAGTTACAAATTGCTCCTCTTCGAGTTTTATATTTACAAGGTTCTGTTTTTATAATATACACCTTGTGATCAACGGTTAAGGAAGTAACTTCGTCTGATTTTTTAACTTTAATCTCCATTATTTCGCCCTCATAGGGACGCCACAAACTTCTTATTACGGACATAAATCTTCCTTTATGAGTTAATACTTTTTGCCCCATTTGAGTATCTTCAATGGGATGATAACCTTTTTCTGTTTTTATTAAAGTGCCTGGCAAAAAGCAGCCAAAACAATGCCAGATTTGCCTGGCCGGTGAGACAAAAAGCGAAGGGTTTTTTTCCGAATGAAAAGGACAGAGGGCTCGATAATTCGCTCCGGCTTTTTGAAGTTTAATGTAAGAACCAATTACTTCGACAATATTAAGCCGATTTTTAATTTCATCAATAGGAGAGGAAATCATAATAGATTCTGCTTAAATTTTATTAGATTTTTCAAAATTAAGCAAGAGAAATCTAGACCCTTTTGGTTTTTTGAATAATTCCTCTAATTTGACTATTTATTGGATGGTTTAATAAATTCTCTAAAGAAATAGGCATTCTTAAAGTCCAATTAAATTTCGAAATTGTGCCAGGCTTATTTATTCTATATCGATGAGGGTCTCCTTTTAAAATATCCCCGAGAAATAACCATTCAAAAACTGGCAAGATAACAAAAATTGAAGCTGAAGAATGAATCAATTCCAGATTTCTTTTAATTAATGTTTTTTCTGCTTTTTTTGGAACTTTTCCTTTCAAAAAAATCATTTTCCAAAATTTTTTAGAATCTTCTTCAGTTACTTCTTTCTCCCACCAGGCCGGAAAAGGATTGAGATCATGGGTAGAAAGGGTGGCTACAGCCAGAGGGCGGTATTCTCCAGGTTTCAAATACTCAAAATTTTGCCAATTTCTTTTCCATCTCTGGACCTCCAAACCCGGAATTCCCAACTCTTCCATAATTTTAAAACAAAAAGAAGGAACTGTTCCCAAGTCCTCAGCGCAGGGAAGCATTTTTGTATTTTCGATAATTAATTTTAAAATTCTTCTTCCTCTTTCTTCCCAGATTTTTTTATCTTTAGGGTCAAAAAAACCTATCACTCTTTGTTTGGTAAGCGGAATTTTTGCTGGAATTACCCAAATTCTAAAAAAACCTACTATATGATCAAGACGAAAAAGATCATAGAAATTCTGGAAATATTTTAATCGAGCACATAAAAAGTTATGTGCTCCGATAAAATTATTTTTTAAAATTTCTTCCCAATTGTAAGGAGGGTAGCCCCAGCGCTGGCCCTTTCTTGAAAATTTGTCAGGTGGCGCTCCGCTGGCAAAATCTAATTTGAAATATTTTTTGTTTTGCCAGACATCAGCGCTATCCCGAGAAACTGAAAATGGTAAATCCCCTTTCAAGAAAATTTTCTTTTTTCTTGCATAATTTTTAATTTTTTTGAACTGTTCAAACAGCTGCCACTGAAGCCATTTTTGGAATTCTATTTGTTTATGGTATTTTTTTCTAAATTTTAACAGAGATTTCTCTTTCCGATTTTTCAAACTCTCTTCCCATTCTTCCCAAGATTTTTCTTTGTGGACTTCTTTTAGTACTCTAAAAAAACAATAATCTTCAAGCCAATATTTATCTCTCCTTACAAATTTTTTAAAGCCCGAAGGAAAACTTGCTCTTTTTAAGAAAATGAGCCAGAGTTTTTTAAGTTTTTCGCCTTTGATTTGATAGTTGACAAATTTTGTCTTTAGAGAAAATTTTGGAATTAAATCTTTCAATTCTTTTTCTATCCCCTCTTTTTCTATTCCAACTAAATTTCTTAGAGAAAGGTAGACCGGATCCAGAGCAAAGGAACTCTGAGGGTTAAAAGGGGAAAAATCAAAACCAGTATCATTTAAAGGAAGAACTTGTAAAATAGTCATTCCAACCTTTCGGCACCAATCAATTGCTAATTTCAAATCAGGAATTTCCCCAATTCCTAAACTTTTTTTAGAAAAAATTGAAAAAAGAGGAAAAACTACTCCCGCTCTCTTTTTTAATCCAACTTTTTGCCAAACTTTTCTAAGGGGAGTTTTTAATAAGAATTTATACATTGAGGAGTTTTTTATACAATTTAAGATATTTTTTCGCCGATAGGGTCCAAGAAAAATCTTTTTTCATTGCTGCTCTCATTAATTTTTGCCACTCTCTTTTGTCCTGATACAAATTCAATACTTTCTTGATAGTTTTTAAGAAAACCTCGACTTGATACTCTTTAAAGAGGAAACCAGTTTTTCCATCGTCGATGGTGTCAACCAGGCCGCCGGTCTGACGAGCTATGGGAATGGTACCGTAACGCATAGCAATCATTTGGCCTAATCCGCAGGGCTCAAATTTTGAGGGCATTAAAAAAATATCGGCGCCTGCATAAATTTTCTGGGCCAGAACCGGATCAAATTTAATCTGGGCCGAAATATTTTTGGGATATTTTTGAGAAAGTTCTAAAAGTTTTTTTTCATAATCCGGACTTCCCACCCCTAGAATCCGTAATTGACATCCCAATTTTATTAATTCTGGAATAACTTCAATTATTAAATCTATCCCCTTTTGAAGGTCCAATCTTCCAATAAAAGCCAAAAGAGGAGTTTCCGGACTTTTCTTAAAATTTAAAATTTCTTGAAGATGGATTTTGTTTTCAATCTTCTTTTCTAAATTCTTCAACGAATAATTCGCCTTCAAGTTGGGATCAGTCTCGGGGTTAAATCTTTTTTTATCAATTCCATTTAAAATACCAAAAAGTTCTTTTTTTCTCTTAATAAGTGATTCTTCTAAATCCTCCCCATATTCTTTTGTCAAAATTTTTTTTGCATAAGTGGGGCTGACGGTATTTAATAAATCAGCGTTTAAAATTCCTTGTTGTAAGGCATTAAAATCGCTATTTTTATCTCTCAATTTTAAAGTTGGCAATTCATTTCCTCTTAAATTCAAAAAATCTAAAATTTCTTTTTGGTTCCATTTTCCTTGAGTTGATAGATTGTGAACAGTCAAGACAGATTTAAGATTTAAGATTTCAGATTTAGGATTTAATTTTGCCAAAACTGGCAAAATTGCGGTGTGCCAGTCATGGCAGTGAATTATATCTGGAAACCAGTCAATTGCCGGGAAAATTTCTAAAACCGCTTGGGAAAAAAACAAAAACCTCTGAATTCCTTGAAAACTAAAAAGGCCGTGATAAACTCCATTTTCACCAAAATATTTTTCGTTTTCCAAAAGATAAACCAAAATCTTACTATCTGGTAAAAAACCCTGATAGACGTTCACCTTGTCATCTTTTACAATAATGTTTTTGGCAACTTGCTCAAATTTATGTTTTTTCAAATCGATTATTTGATATTTCGGCAGGCAAATTCTAACATCAACCCCCAATTCTTTCAGGGCTTTTGGCAAAGAACCAATGACATCTCCTAAACCCCCGACTTTAACAATTGGAGTGCATTCCGAAGCAACAAAAAGAATCTTCACCACATTAGAAATTTTTTGTCTCTTGACCATAATAACTAATCTTGATATATTCCTCGTTAGAAATGTCATGATTTCTAACGGGGTTCATAATTTTAATTCTGTTATTGCTCTTTTTAAAATTTTGATATGCTTCTTAAAAATAGAGAAAACTTCTTTCTTGGTTTTGAGATTAAAATAACAATGAGAGGCAAATCTAACAGCCAAAGAAATTAAGGCAAGATTAAAAAGTTTTTTAAATTTATCTTTTTCTTTTACATATTGTAAATAAGCATTGTAAAAATCTCTCTGCCAATTTGGTAATCTATGAGCCAAAAGATAGATGAACGCAACATCAAAAGCAAAATTATTGAAATTTGCCAACCCCCAATCAAGAATAATAAGCCTTCCTTCTTCATTAAGGATGAAATTATTTGGATAAAGATCTCCGTGGGAGAGATAATGGACATTTTTATTAAGAAAATTTTTATTCTTTCTTAAAATCTCTTGAGCCAAATTTATATCTTTTAAAGTTAGAAGATTTTTGTTTAGTTTTGAATTAATGAATTTGTTTAAAAATTTTACTCGATAGCCATTAAAGTCCTGCCAATACCACCAACCACCGTGCTTATATAAGGGGAATTTTGGCTTCAGGTTTTGATATAAAAAAATAAGATGGGCTAAATAACTCGGGGAAACTTTTGAAAGAAAGCTTTTCTTCATACCAAAATCTTCATCCATTATCCCTCCCAATTTTCCCCTTTCTGCGTTTTCTAACATCCAATAAAGATTTTTGTGTTTTCCTTCGGAAATTAATTTTGGGAAAAATCTCAATTTTTCCGGAAATTTCTTTTTTAAAATTTTATAGATTTCTATTTCCCTTTCTAAATCTCTTTTAACCTCTTTCCTTTTTTGGAGTTTAACCTTCAAAAACAAGTTATCATTAACTAAATCCGTGTAAAACCTTTTTTTTACCACGATTGAATTTTCCAATTTTTTCAAATTTTCTGTTTCCAATTTCAATTTTAGATTTTTGAAAAGAGAAAAAACATTTTGTCTAATATTTTTTAACATAAGGGAGATATTCTCTAACCTTTAAAAATAAATCTTTTATCTTGTTGCTGAAATCCATTTTTGTTCTCACATCCATTTCCTTCCAGCCGTCAAATAAAAGAATGCCAGAGAAATAAATTGCGTCAAGAAAAATCTTAATTAAAAACTTATTTAATTTTTCTTTTGTTTTGGAAAAATCGAAGTCGTTAAGCTGACAATATTTCCTTAAAAATATTTCTTGAGCTAATTTTCGCTCTTTTTGAGAAAAATTTAATGGCCAAAGGCTTTTGGGAAATTCAAGAGAAGCATAGAAGGCGGCGGCATCGAGAAGTTTGGGTCCTCTTCCTGCCTGGTCAAAATCAATAGCTATTATTCTATTTTTGTTTATTAAAATATTTCCGGGATAGAAGTCACCATGAATGAATCCCTGCTCATTTTTTAGTTCATTGAGAAATTCAATTTCTTTTTTGGCAATTACATAATTTGAAATGCTTGGCATTAGCTTCTTTATTTTCCTAAAGATTTTTTTATAATGTGTTAAGTCGACAATAATTGCTTTCCTTTTAATTTTTCCATTGAGAGAATGGATTTTAAAAAGAAGTTCAGCTACATTTTCAAAAATTTTAAAAGAAAATTTTCTCCTCTCAAGAATTAATGAGAGAGGAAGACCTTTAGCTTCTTCATAAAAAAGGGCCCCGACCTCATCTATATAATCTAATGGTTTTCGAATTTGAAATTTTCCCCTATCGAAACCGCTTTCATAGAGATATTTCATTATTTTAAAAGTTCCCTTTTTTGATCCGTCAATCTTTGCTGAAGCACGAATAATTTTTTTACTTGAATTTGAAAAACTTATTTTATACCTGGCGAGACAGGTCTTCTTTGCCCAGACCGGCGAGACTCTTTCAATTTCAATATCCGATATTTTTTTAGATTTCAACCGAGGAAAATAAAAATCTGCCTTCTTTTGAAAAATCTTTTGGATGTAATCTTTATCCAAAATTTTTTCTATTTTTTTTGCCATTTTCATTGAATCCTTCTCATCTCCGGCTGCCCGGATTTTATCTTTTCATATTTTTCTTTATATCTATCCATTAATCTTCTTAACTCTGGGTCAGGAACCTCCAGTCTTAAGAGGTCAACGGCGTGAATGGCGTCATAAATATCATTTTTTGTCTCTAACTTCCAGATGGCATCTCTCCATAAAATTGCCCTTTCAAAATTTCTCTTTTTTGCCGCTTCTTGCATTTTTCTTTTCATCATTTCTAAAAAGGCAAAATAGACTTCTGGTTTTCCAACCTCTAAGGTTCTTTCTTTGAAGGGGATTTTTACTATCTCTCGATATCTTTTTGCTAACCTTTCTACTTTTCCACTTCTCTGCCACCAAAAGGCAATAGAAAGAATATCTCTATAATATCCTTCTCCCCTTTTTAACTCTTCTTGAGATAAATTAGGAAGGGTTTTTAAAGTATCGAGAAGTATCCAAGCTCCTTTTTCAATCATTTCAATGCTCCACCACGGTTCTCCCGAAGCCCAGAAAAATTGATCGGAGGCTAGGGCTTGATCAAGCTTTCTTTGAGAGGAGGCGCCGAGTTTTTTCTTAGAAGATAATTTTGTTAAATAATTTAGAAATCTCCATTGAAGGTGATGAACTTTGTTTTCCGGATTTCTCCAGGAATAAAATTGGACACCTTTTTCAATGTCATCTCCAGAAGAAGCCCAAGTTGATTTTACTGGCGCAATTTCTTTCGTTATGCCAAAATATTTTGGAAGTTCGGATAAAAAAATCTGTTTGGGTGATTTTTGGGCAACGATTTTAAATAAAATCTTTTCTAGTCCAGGACGATGATGACCAAAGGTTTCGCCATCCATAGCCATGCAGAGGTAGCAATTTTTTTTAATTTCATCTTTAATTAATTCAACGAATTCCTTTTTGTTCCTTACCACGGCGCTCATTATGCAATTTGAAACACGTCTCTCCCTGAAAACAATTATTAAATTATTGGTATTTTTAACTGTAAATAATACATCTCTTGGAGGAATATTTTTGCCACCATCGAAAGAGATTTCATCTAAAATCATCATTTTATAACCCAAGCCAGAAACAATTTTGGCTACCTTGAAACTGTAAGCCATTTCTGGCGAAAAAAAACAAACTGGACGATAAGTTTTTCCGAAATATTTTTTATTTATTTCAGAATTCAAGACAATCTGCCTTATAATGTCTTTTTTCTTTAAAAAGGGAAGAATGGGATGAAAGGAGGCACTTTCAGTAAACTCTAACTTATTTGTTTGGGCTAATTTCTTAATAGTTTCTATCACATCTTTATATCCACTTTTGGCCAAAAGTTCGGTTAATCCCCCATTTATATTTAAATTTATTTTTGCTTTCGGAATTTTAAAAAAACCTCTGAATAAAGGTCTATAGGACTCATTTACTATCCTTTCCAATATTTCTTTCGATTGAGTAAAGGGTTGATAAATATGTAGAAAATTTACCCAGTACATACTTCAAGTTAGTCGCTCGCCCTTATCCCTGCACCGTACGGTGCAGGGCGCCCTTACGGGCTTCGGGCTCGCTCTTTAGAAACCGAACGCAGTGAAGGTGAAAAAGAGATTTATCTCTTTGACTACCCTCGGTTTTTAATATTTTCTTCACCCGCCTAAATTTCGAAGAAATTTGTGGCGGGCAAGCGGGAGAACCGAATGGTTTCCCCGACCCCCTTCCGATGTAGGACGGTTAAAGTTAAATAGAAACTGCTTTGTTATAAAGTTCTAAATATTTTTTGGCTGATGCCTCCCAAGAAAAATCAGCTCTCATTGCTCTTTTCATTAATTCTTGCCAATTTTTTTTGTATTTAAAAGTTTCTAAAGCCCTAACAATTGCTCCAAAAAGAGCATGGGAACTAAATTTCTCAAAAACAAAACCGTTTCCGGTATTATTTTTTGGATCGAAATCTTCAACAGTATCAGCCAATCCCCCAGTTTTTCTAACCACCGGAATTGCACCATATCTCATTGCCTCCATTTGAGTAACACCGCAAGGTTCAAATTTAGAAGGCATTAAGAGAATATCGCAACCAGCAAAAATGTGTCTTGATAAATTGAAATCAAGCATCAAATGACAACCAATTTTTTTTGGAAATTTCTTGCTAATTTCTTCCAAGAAACTTCGATATTTTGCCTCCCCTCCGCCAACAACTACAAATTGACAATCAAATTCAGAAACTAAAGTTTCTAAAATGGGAAATAAAAGATCAATGCCTTTTTGTTCATCTAGTCTCGTTACCATTCCTAAAACTGGAGTATCCTGAGAAACTTCTAAGTTAAACTCTTTTTGGAGGTGAGTTTTGTTTTTTACTCTATCTTTGAGATTAGAAATACCAAAATTGAAAGGAATTAGTTTATCTGTGGCCGGATTCATTTGCGTGTAATCCAAACCATTCAAAATCCCAGAAACTTTTGTTCTCACTTCTTTTAAAAGATCATCTAATTTTTCACCATATTCTGGGGTCATAATTTCTTGGGCATAAGTTTCAGAAACAGTATTGACAATATCAGCGAAAATTATTCCCCTTCTCATGAAGTTTTGTTTTGGCAATTTATCAGAGAAGAAAGAAGCGATGGGTGATTTGCCATCATCGAAATCCATCTGAGAAACAAAATGATGATCAAAAACTCCCTGATGAGAAAGATTATGAATTGAAAAGAGGGTTTTAATTTTACTTAAAACCGGATCTTGAGAATAAATAGTTTTCAAATAATTAGGCAAAGAACCAGTATGCCAGTCGGTACAATTTATGACATCAGGAATCCAATCGAATTGTTTTAAAAAATCTAAAATTCCTCTGGTTAAAAGGAGAAAACGAATTGGGTCATCGGAGTAACCATAAACATTGGATCTCTTTTCATAATATTCCATATTTTCTAAAAAATAGACTGGAACATCAGGTTCAGAAGGAAAATGGGTTTTAACATTGCAGATTAAAAATTTCTTTTCTTCGACTGTTTCGTCAGTAGGAATTTTCAGGCCTTCAAGAATCATTTCGGTTTTGTACTTTTTCTCATCAATTGAACCATATTTTGGCATAAAAATCCGACAATCTATGTTTAGTTTTTTCAGGGCTCTCGACAAGGAAAAAATAACCATACCCAATCCACCGACCGTAGCATAGGGATAAACTTCGGCCGATACAAAAAGTACTTTTAAGGGCTTTTTAAAAAACGGGAATTTTTGAGATATTGAATTTTTCATAATTTTCTGATTTAAGAACCGGCCTCGGTTTGACTAGGCCGAGCGATCTTTTTTCTTTTTAAGAAAACAAAAATGTACAAAATCTCAAGAATAGAAAGGGTATTTAATAAAAATAAGGCGATGAACCATTTTTTGTGGGAATTTTTAGCTGCTTTCCACAAAGCCACTCCAGGGGCCCGCGTCGAAGACGCGGGAGGGTGGTGGGTGGGTGGCGTCCAGGGTAAAAGCCAAAAAAATGAAAAGAAAATAGCAAAAATTAAGGTTTTTGGATCAGTTTGGGAGAGACCTGGAATTTGAAAAAGTAATTGAGAAACTGTCATATTTTTAATTTCTATTAGAATTTAGGTGAGTTTTTTTATTTTATAAACAGTCACTAATATCGCTCCTTTTGGATTATAGGCTTTATTTTATGGTAGGTTATCAACAAATTCTTTCCATTTTCCCGAAGTAAAATATTTTACGGCCCCTTTCATTTCGTAACCAATACATTTTCTTTCCCAATTTCTGTTCCAAACAACTAATGCAACATTGTTATTTCTTTTTAGATTTTCTATTGTTTCTTTCATCCCAACATCGGTGATAATAATTTTATCATTCTCTACCACTTTTACATAACCAACTGCAATATTATGGGGTTTTCCGTTTTTATTAACTGTCGCAACGGCAATAGCATTATTTTCAATTAATTTTTTGAAACGATTTAAATTAATTTTTGGCATATGATGAACTGAGTTTTTTCCCTTATGGCTATTGACATCGAGTCTTGATTTGCTATTATTAGATTAGACCCTCGGATGCCGCACCGCCGTATTTATTCGGCGCTTAAGCATCTGGGTCTTTTTTTATTTTAAGACCAATCGTTTTATTTCTTCGAATTTTATAACCTTATCTAATTCATATTTCCCCTTCATCGTTAAATAACACAAATTATGCACTTTTGATTTTCTGCCTATTTTCTCAAAAGAGATCTCTGGAATTTTCGTAAAAAATCTTCCCCACATTTCTAAAAACATACTTTTTAACATCTTATCTTTCCCGTAATATTCTTCATCAATCACAACTTTTGAAAGATTTTTAAATTGGGCCGATTTTAAGGCTAATACTACACTGCCAATAAATGTGCGATAAACAAATAATCTTGGTTTTCCTTGTTTTCTAAATTCTTCCTGGAGTTTCCTTTTTATTTTTGCTCCAATTAATATTGTAAAGGTTTTATCATCTACCACTCCTATAATTGTATCTTTACTAGTTTGTTCTATTTTATTAGACTGATTAATTTCTACTTCCACAATTTTTGATGATTTAACGTCGAGTTTTGATCCTTTTCATTTAATGTTACAAAATTTTGCTAAAATATTTTTGGCTCTTTGGAGGTTTTTATCCTCAACAAAAAGATAACTAGTTTCGTAGGTGTCGACATATAAAATGCTGATTTCGGCATCGGCTAAGGGTTTTGACAGAGAAGAAACAATGCCAGTTAAAACAAAACCTAAAGGTCCTTGAACCTTAAAAGCCCGCCAATTTTTCTCTGCCAAAACCCCGCCTGGAATTTTTTCTTGGGGTAAAATTATTGAAAGTTCATCGCTTGTTCTAGTTATAGAAGTGAAACTACTTTCCCCTATTGCCCCGTACCAATCCTTCTGGGATGGTACGGGGTTTGCCCAATCAGGAAGGGGACTTTTTTTATCGAAATGACAAATGCCAAATTTTTCCGGCGATATAGAAAGGGTAAGTTTTTTTGTTTTCATAATTTTAACCTAAATAATTTAATTCGTCCGACTATAATTTTATTTTACTCCAAACTAAAAAAGAGGCAAGCCCCCTAATTAGGTACGAAAACAAGCCCCAACTATTAACCGAATTTAATTTTCATTTAAATCTTTCTTATTATCTAGAATAACGGGGAGAGAGTTGGATTGTTTTTGCAGTTATACTGCCGTCAGAATTTTGGTCGCCGGAAACCATAATTTGCTTGCCAATTTCAATATCATCTATTGTTCCCTCGGTTGTTTTGGATATTTCAGTGGAATCTGAAAAAAAGACAATCTTTGAACTGCCATCTGGTAATTTTATCGTCAAACTTTTTTCATCTTTGCTAATCACTTCGCCAGAGAGAAAGTTGGTACCAGCTCTTCCCGCTCTCTGAGCAAACTGTTGTCTTTGTTCAGGCGAGAGATTTTGAAAAGAAGGTCTTTGGCCGGAAATTTTGCTTTGTTCGTACTTTATCCCACCGTAAAATGCTCCTGCCCCAACGACGATTAAAGCAATAATGAATAAAATCAATTTTTTCATAGGTTTTGGTTTATATTATTTGTTTTTAGCGACCTTTTTTGGATTTTGAGTTTTGAATTTGTTTAGGATTTAGAATTTTGAAATTTGGATTTTTGTATTACTCATATCTCAGCGCTTCTATCGGGTTAAGTTTGGCGGCTTTTTGGGCTGGCCAATAGCCAAAACCAATCCCAATGAGAGCCGATACGCCAAAGGCTAAGAGAATTGAAAAAAGAGAAATTTTTGTTGTTATCCCACCAAAAGTGGAAATTCCTAAAGATAGAATCCATCCCAAAACTATTCCCAAAGCCCCACCCAAGAATGTCAGCATCACTGCCTCGGCTAAAAATTGGAAATTAATATCCGATCTTTTAGCACCGATAGCTTTTCTCAAACCAATTTCTCTGGTTCTTTCAGTAACGCTTGTCATCATCATATTCATAATGCCGATGCCGCCAACAATAAGAGAAATCCCGGCAATGGCGGATAATAGAATGGTCATGGTGTCAGTGATTGAACTAACCATTCCTAACATATCTTCTTGAGTAAAAATAGTAAAGTCTACCAACTGAATATCTTTGATATTGTGACGTCTCATTAGTAAATCTGTAATTTCTGCTTTTACTTCATCTATGACTTTGGGGCTATCAGCTTGGACGGCGATAGTCGAAATATAATTATCACCAGTTAAAAATTTTTGAGCAATAGATAGGGGTATAAAAACGGTGTCATCTTCGATAACACTAAAACCGCCCTTTGCCTTCGTCACTCCAATTACTTTAAAATTCATTCCCTGAATCCTAATGTATTTACCTATTGGATTTGCTACTTCTCCGAACAAATCATCACGAACCAAAGGTCCCAAAACTACTACTTTTGTCAAATTGGTATCATTTTGCTCAGAGAAAAAAGAACCTAATTCAATTTGAACATTTCTTACTTGAGAATAAGCAGCGGTTGTCCCAATAATTTGGGTTCTAGTATTTTTATTTTGAGCAACGACTTGATAATTTCGCTGAATAACTGGTGCCACTCCTGAAATATTGGAAATTTCTTTTTTAATTTCCTCGGCGTCTTCTATTGTCAAAGTTTGAGCACTTCCTCTGGCAGCAGCAACTGCCGAAAATGTCCTTTGAGCCCCTGGCAAAATGGCGATTAAATTTGAACCCAAGGTTTGAATATTGCTTTCAATTGAACTTTTTGCTCCCTGGCCAATCGAAATCATTCCAATAACTGAACCAATGCCAATAACGATACCTAAAATCGTCAAACCCGACCTCAGTTTGTTGGCAGAAATAGCAGAAATTGTTTCTTGTAGCAAATCGGTTATGGACATTTTATTCTTTAATTTCTTCAATTATCTTTTTTTGCTGATTGACCGTGTCACTGATGATTTGCCCATCTCTAATTGAAATCACTCTCTTCGCTCTTTGGGCAACGTATTTTTCGTGAGTGACTAAAATAATTGTTCTTCCTTGTTTGTTTAAATTAGCAAAAGTTTCTAAGGCCTGTTCTCCGGTCTTTGAGTCCAAATTTCCGGTTGGCTCATCAGCCAAAATCAACGAAGGGTCATTAACTAACGCCCTGGCAATAGCCACTCTTTGCATCATTCCACCTGATAATTGATTTGACAAATGATTCCAAAATTCTTCGGGAAAAGCCGAAGCCCTTAAAACTGATTTGGTAATCTCTTCTCTTTTTCGCTGAGAAACACCAGCATAAATTAAAGGCAACATCACGTTCCTGAGCACTGTTGCCCTCGGTAAAAGATTGAATGTTTGAAAAACAAAGCCAATTTTTCTTTTCCTAATTTCTGCCAATTCATCGTCAGAAAGCTTTGAAACATCTTTTTCTTCAAAAAAATATTGGCCAGAAGTTGGAGTATCCAAACAACCCAAAATGTGCATCAAAGTTGATTTTCCAGAACCGGAAGGCCCTATGATAGCCACAAGTTCTCCTTTTTCAATAGAAAAAGAAACCCCTCTTAAAGCAACGGTTTCCACTTCTCCTGATTTGAAAACTTTAGTAACATTTTTGACCTCGATCAACATCTTATCCCAAATTACTTATTTAACTATTTGTCACAATCCGCACGATCGTGCGCTTTATGACACGAGGTTATCTTTGAATCCTCATTTGGGTACCTCCCATTCCGGGAATCTGGAATTGCTGAGTTCTTTGGGTTTGAGTAGTTTGAGTTGAACTAATTATTGAACTAACAACGATATCGCCTTCTTTTAAACCAGAAACAATCTCAGTGGAAGTATCGTTTGAGAGCCCTACTTCGACCGGCTGCGATGTTGGCGATTTTGGTAAAATTACTCCCGCGACATTGGCTAATAATTGCTGGCTTAATTTCTCATCTGCTTCTACTAATTCCACATAATAAACTCCGCCTTGAGTTTTAACGGCGCTATTTGGCAAAACTAAAACATCGGTTTTGGCATCGGTGATAACATCGGCCGTGACGCTCATTCCGGGTTTTATTCTTTCATCTTCATTATCTAAAGCAATTTTTACTCCATAATTGACAACTCCCTGATTGACTATTCCTACAGTATCAACTTCAACCACTTTTCCGGTTAGCGTTAAATCTGGCAGGGCGTCAAAAGTTAAGGTTGTCTTCTGGTCTATTTTTACTTTGACGGCATCAACTTCATTAAGGGTAATTTCGGCTATTTTTTGTTTGGTGATAATACTTGCCAGAGCTGTGCCTGAAGAAACCGAATCGCCTTTCTTTACCTTGATATCGGAAATTAAACCATTAAAGGGGGCATAAATAGCGCATTTAGCCAGATTTTCTTTTGCCGTCAATAAATTATCTTCTTTTTGTTGAATGGCAATCTTTTTAGCTCGAATATCCAATTCATCAGGACCGGCTTTTAATTTAGCAAGCGATTTCTCTTTTTCTTCAATTGATCTTTCAGCGTTTAAAATACTTTCTTTGTCATCTTCAATCGTCCGTTTTATTGAAAGCAAGTTTAAAAGGTGACTATTTGTCTTTCCAGTGTAGGTATTAAGACTCAAAAGATGAGAATCGGCAAGAGGGTCTGGTTTCAAATCTCGCTCGGTGAGTTTGTCTTTGTAGAATTGAATTAAATTATTAGCGCTTTTCACTGCTTCAGCAATAGTTTTTGTAGTTTCATAGGTCTGATTGATAAGTTCTTCAATAGCAACTTTATCTGAGTATCTGCTTGCCGATTTATAATCAGCGAAATTTTGATCATATGCTTTTCTTGCGGACTGATAGCGATCGTAAGCATCTTTTTCGTATTGGAATACTCTCTCATCATAAATTTTTGTCGTATCTGTATAGTAATTTATATTCGATTGGATTCGACTAAAATCGTCTCCAAAAAGTATATCCTGAAGACCGGCCATAACTGTCGGAAGATCAAGAAAGGCATTGCTAATGGTATTAAATCCATCTTCATATGCCTTTTCCAAATTATCTTCGGCCTTTTGTTTTGATTCTTTTGCCTGAGCCAAAGAATTTTCAGCCTGCAAAAGAGTAAGTTCATCAGGCGGTTCAAGTAATTTATCCAATTCAAGTTTGGCTGTTTCAAGAGAAGTTTCGGCATCCCTGACGGCTTTTTGGAAATCTGTATCATCTAATTTCATAATCAACTTTCCTGTCTTAACTTCTTCTCCTTTTTCAACAAAAATAGCGGAAACCTCGCCATTTACTTTAGGTTTAATGTCTACTTGATCTTCGGCTGAAATCTGACCGGAACCGGAAACCGAAATAATAAGCGTGCCCTTTTCAACTGCTGCCAGAATATAGCGAGTTTCCCCTTCTTTTTTAACAAATTTTTTATAGCCAAAATAACCGCCCAAAATAAGGATTATCAAAAGCGGAATAATAATTTTTTTCTGAAAGATTTTTTTATTCATAAAATTTCAATCCTTTAAAAATAATTTTTGGTGGAAAGACCCTGATCAATTTGGCTTCAATTTGACCCTGTTCGTTTGGAGAGCCAATAATTACTACCATATCTCCAATTTTTAAATCGGAGATTTTAATATCTCTCAAACCAGATTTAATAATTGTTTTTTCGGTCAGCAAAACAATTTTTTCAATATTTTCTCTTCCTTTGACAATTAGAGTATTGCCCTCAATCTTGATAATCTCACCAAAAGTGCCATGACTTTCGATAAAATCGCCGGGGAGAGGAGGCTTGAAACCAAAAAATCCAGCCCGAGGTCCAGCAAAATTTCTGTGATATTCTTCGGCCCAACGATAAGAAAAACTCGCCTTCATTGCCCCAATAAACATTCCGGTCTTAAAAATTAAAGCCGAAATTATAAAAACTCCTAATCCAATAAGAATTAACTTTAAAATGTCTCCTTTTTTTGTTTGATTTTTTTGTGTTTCTTCCATATTTTTAGCTGAATTTTAAATTATTAACTAGATATTGAAAGAGCAATTTTTTTCTATATAAAAATAAGCGAAGAGTAAAAAGACAAATTCCAAAACTTATTGAAAAAGTTATTATTTCCGTGATCGGCAAGGATTCCAAAATTGCTAAACTAAAATCCTGCCAAATGGTAAGAAAAGTCCGGAAATCACTGACGGCGGTAGAAACTAAATAGGAAATTCCAGAACTTTTTATTTGATTTAGGAGCATTGTCCAGGAGAGTGGCGCGGCAATAAATGAAATAACCAAAAGGAATAAAAAACCAAACAATAATCTTTTTGTCTGGCGCAATTCTTGTTCTCGCTTAATTGCCAGAATAATCTTATCAAAAAGTCCTGCCGGTGGTTCAATCAGTTTAAAATCCCAAAAAATTTTTTCCAAATCTTTATCCATATCTATATAATAATACGAAAAAAGCACTCCTCTTGGTGCATTCTAAATTAAAATCGGCTCATTTTTCTGACTTGAGCCGATTTTTGAGCGTTCCGATTGCTCGCCGATGTCTACTCTTTACAGTATGAATAGGTTCATCTAAAGTTTCAGCAATTTCTTTAAAGGTCAAACCTTGATTGTAGTAAAGGTTAAAAATCTGTCTTGTTTTGAAAGATAATGTTTCTATTAATTTTTGAATTTTTCCTTTTAATGTTGTTTTTTCGAAAATCTCATTTGGTAAAGGATTGAGATCAGCCAAATAAAAATATTTTTCCAAGCTCGAAATTGAAACTTTCTTTTCCTTTCGCAAAAAATCAAAACAAGTGTTTTTGGCAATAGTAAAAAGCCATGTTTTAAAACTCTTGTTTTTATTAAATTTCTTTAAATTTCGCCAAGCTTTTACAAATACTTCTTGAGTAATATCCTTGGCCTCCTCGCCATTGCCAACATACCGATAAACAAAACTGTAAATCGGCTTGAGATAACGGTGAATTAAAATCTCCAGCGATTTCTCATCGCCTTTTGCTTTCAAGTAATTAGTCACTAATTGTTCGTCAGTGCAGGCTTTCATTTTAAATCTCTGTTTTATTAAAAAGCCAGGATCCTAATCCAACCATTAGGATACCAAAAATTAAAAGAATAACCAAATCTAAAATTAAGGGGAATTGGGAAAAACCAATTAAACTGGCTCTTAAACCATCTACGCCATAGGTTAAGGGGTTAATGAGAGAAATTGGTTTTAGCCATTTTGGCAAATTACTAACCGGAAAGAAGGCGCCGGATAAAAGAAAAGTGGGAAAAACAAATAATTGCATAATGAGAGAAAAACTTTCGGTGTTTTCTAAGATTGAGGCAACGGCGATACCAAAACCAATAAAACCAGTGCCAATCAAAATCATAAATAAAATTGCCAAAATGATGCCAAAGGGATTTGAAATTTTAAAACCCAAAAAGAGAGACAAAATTAAAATCAAAATTGCCTGGATTAAGGCGGTAGTGATTCCGCCAGCAATTCTACCCAAAACAATGGCAAATCTTTTAACCGGGGCAACTAAAATTTCTTTTAAAAATCCGAATTCCCTGTCCCATAAAACAGAAATCCCGGCAAAGATGGAGTTAAAAAGCATGGTCATACCAATAATGCCTGGGACTAAAAAATTTAGATAATTCATTTGAGGCATTCCAGGAAGATTAAATCCCTGCCTCATTCCAAAACCAAAAGAAATGAGAAAGAAAAAGGGCATAGCTAAAGTTCCAATAACTCTGGCTTTAGCCCTAAAAAATCTCTTCATCTCTCGCAGCCACATTATATAAATTGCCTGCCCCGTAGCATCCCGAGAGGATTGCTTCGGGGTTTGCAGATTATTTGATTTCATATTTTCATCTTCGAAATCTATGCCCCATTCTTTTTAATTTTTCATTTTGATTTGCTTCGGTTTCCCTAATTCTCCTGCCGGTAAAATGCAAAAAGACATCTTCCAAGGTTGGTTTTTTAAAAATGTTTTTTAAATTTTGAGGAGTATCTAAGGCAACGATTTTACCAAAATCAATTATTCCTACTTTTTGGCAAAGATAATCGGCTTCTTCCATATAATGGGTAGTTAAAATAATAGTGATTTTTTCTTTTTGATTTAACTGAAGGATGTAATCCCAAATCCGATGTCTGGTTTGAGGATCCAATCCCAAAGTTGGTTCATCTAAAAACAAAACTTTTGGATAGTGCATTAAACCCCTGGCAATTTCTAATCTCCTTTGCATTCCCCCAGAATAATTTCTAACTATAACATTAGCTTTATCTTCAAGTTCAACCAAATTCAAAACCTCTTTGATTCTTTTTTTTCTGGTTTCTGAATCCAATCCATAAAGCCGGGCATGAAAATCTAAATTTTCATAACCAGTTAATCTATTATCTAAAGCTGGCTCTTGAAAAACAATTCCAATTGAATTTCTAACCTCGTCTCTTTGTTTTAAAACATCAAAGCCACAAACCTTTGCCTCCCCTTTTGTTGGTTTTAACAAAGTTGCCAGCATCTTAATAGTTGTGGTCTTTCCTGCCCCATTTGGTCCCAACAGACCAAAAATTTCTCCTTCTTCAACTCCAAATGAAACATTATTCACCGCTTTCAATCCATTAAATTCCTTTGTTAAATTTTTTGTCTCAATAGCTAACATAAAATTTCTTTTAATTATATTCCATTTTACCCCGTTAGAAATTTGCCAATGAATTCTCTGGCGACGCACTAATGCGAACAGCATTGTCCGCCTTCGGCGGACTGGCCTATTCGGCCCCGTGCGTCGCAAAAGAATTGGAAGTCTAACTATGATTTTAGTATACCTTGAATTTCTATTGCAAATTTCTAACGGGGTTTATCTCTTAAAAATAAGAGAAATTAAGAAAAAGAGGGTTGAGAAGAGAATAATTAAGGGGCCGGCTGGAAGGTGGGTGATTTTGAAAAGCAAACTGCCAAAAAGGCAGCTTAAAATGCCGAGAACTATGCTTCCCAAAGAATATCCTTTTAAATTTTTGCTCAAATTTCTGGCGGTGGCTGCCGGAATGATAACTAAAGCCCCAACCAAAAGAGAACCGACAATTTTCACTCCCAAGGCAACCA
>Ga0210028_1000859_pt1 | contig 26127 bp, 14 predicted proteins | sample CryGeymeta201513_FD_185468 | JGI IMG/M metagenome (GOLD analysis project Ga0210028, IMG submission 185468) | Groundwater microbial communities from Crystal Geyser aquifers in Utah, USA - Crystal Geyser metaG 2015-13 (SPAdes) (version 2) | ecosystem: Environmental > Aquatic > Deep subsurface >...
AGCCCCTCGACTTCGCTCGGGAGATTTGAGGATTGAAGCCCCTTGACTTCGCTCGGGAGATTTGAGGATTGATGATTGTAGGATTGATGAATTTTGAATTTTGAATTTTAATCGTCAATCGTCAATAATAAATCGAAAACCCGAAGGGATTGAAGAAATTCTGATGGATGATGGTTGATGGAAGGTGAGTAGATTTTGAGAATGTGAGACTATGGGAGGGGAAAGAGTTGTGCAGTTGGCAATCGGCAGTAGGCTTTTGAACTGTAACATCATTTATGATGTTTTTTTCGTATAGCGTTACGCTTTAGCGTTATGCGGAGTTTGGGATTGATGATTGTAGGATTTATGTTTGAAGAAATTTTGATGGATGATGGTTGATGGAAGATGTAGAGACTTTGAGACTATGGGAGGGGAAAGAGTTGAGCAGTTGGCAATCGGCAGTAGGCTTTTGAACCGTAACATCATTTATGATGTTTTTTTTTGTGAAGCGGGGGAAAGAATTAGGAATTGAGAATTAGGAATTAGGAAGGATTGAAAATTGAAGATCGAAGGATTGATGATTGTAGGATTTCAGCCGGAGGCAGATCAGCTAAAGCTGAGAAAAATTGAAAACAATTTATTAGACAGTTAAACAAATAACGATTAAGTAATTAGGAAATAAAAAACATGTTAAAAATAATATCAGTCGTTGGCGCACGCCCCAATTTTATGAAGGTGGCACCGCTGCATAAAGCGTTTGAAAAGTTGTCAGTGGTCAGTGGTCAGCCGGCAGAGAAAAGTGGAAAGTGGAAAGTGGAAAGTAAAAAGGGAGAAGAAAAGAATTTTTCCATCAACCATCACCCATCAACCGTCAACCATCTAATCTGTCATACGGGGCAACATTATGATGAAAAGATGTCAAAGGTCTTCTTTGATGAATTGGAACTTCCGAAACCAGATTTTTATTTGGGAGTTGGTTCCGGTTCTCATGCAGAACAAACTGCTAAGGTAATGGTTGAGTTTGAAAAAATATTATTGCAAGAAAAGCCTGATCTGGTTATTGTTGTGGGAGATGTGAATTCCACAATAGCGTGCAGTCTTGCGGCAGTTAAACTGCATATAAAAGTCGCTCATGTTGAAGCTGGTCTGCGGAGTTTTGATAAGGAAATGCCTGAGGAAATTAATAGAGTATTGACGGATACGATTTCAGATTTTCTTTTTATAACTGAAAAGAGCGGGATTGAAAATCTTAAAAAGTCCGGTGTAAGTGATGATAAAATTTTCTTTGTCGGCAATTGTATGATTGATAGTCTTATTCATTACCTGCCGAAAATTGATAAGTCCAATATTCTTGAAACCTATTGTCTATTGCCTACTGCCTATTTACTCGTTACCCTCCACCGTCCAAGCAATGTTGATGAAGAGAAATCGTTACGGGAAGTGATCGAGATGTTGAATCATTTAAGTGAAAAAAGAAAAATTGTTTTTCCGATTCACCCAAGGACGAGAGCAAATATAAAAGCATTTGGTCTTGAAACTTTGTTAAATGCAAATATTATTTTAACTGATCCGATCGGTTATCTTGATTTTATTTCACTGGTAAAAAATTGTGAGTTGGTTATTACCGATAGCGGCGGCATTCAAGAAGAGAGCACTTATCTCGGTGTGCAATGTTTAACGTTGCGGGAAAATACAGAACGTCCAATTACAGTGGAAGTGGGAACGAATCATTTAGTTGGGACAGATTTTAAGAAAGCGGAAACTGCTGCACTCGAAATTTTATCCGGCAAAAAGAAAGTCGGAAAAATTCCAAAGTTATGGGATGGAAAAGCGGCAGAGAGGATTGTGGAAATTCTGGTTGAAAAGCTTGTGGATTGATGATTGTAGGATTGTAGGATTGTAGGATTGTAGGATTGTAGGATTGAAGATTGTAGGATTTGATTAATAATCGTCATTCGTCAATTATCAATCGACAATCAAATCGGTAACGAACTTTACCAAGGAGCTATTAAATTCAGCCGCACACCCTTTGAAAACAGCTTAAAAAACGCATGTTTTAGCACCTAATTTACCCACATATCTGCCTGTCACAAAGGAGGTTATCTCGAAAAGTGGGAGCCCACATCAAACAAAAATAAAAACCCTTATAAGCAAAAACTTGTAAGGGTTTTTTGTTTTAAAGCTAAGTTAGGAAAATTTAGCTTGACAAGGTTAAGTTAATTTATTAGGTTTGCAAACGTTATCGCAAACGTTTGCAGAAATTATGAAACATATTACAATTACAGATATTGCTAAAAAATTAGGCATCTCAGCTTCAACGGTTTCGCGTGCTTTAAGTGATCACCCTGATATTAAAGCTGAGACGAAGAAGAAAGTCCAACAGCTTGCTGATGAATTTTATTATAAACCAAATTCAATTGCACAAAGCCTCAAGAACAACAGGACTACTATTATCGGAGTAATCGTGCCGGAAATAAAGCATGATTTTTTTTCTTCCGCGATAAGTGGGATTGAGGAAGTTGCCTATCACGCTGGGTATACAATTATTGTTTGTCAGTCGAATGAAAATTTTGAAAGGGAGGTAGTTAATACCAATTCCTTGATTCACCAACGGGTAGCGGGAATTGTTGCTTCTATATCTCAAGACACGATCAATAGTGATCACTTTCGAACAGTAGTTGCAAGAGGAATTCCCCTCGTATTTTTTGATCGGGCTTGTAGTGATCTTGATGTTAGTAAAGTAATTATTGATGATGCTAAAAGCGCCTATAATGCCGTCTCTTATCTTATATCAAAAGGATATCACCGCATCGCTCATTTTACCGGACCAAGGGATTTAGAAATAAGCAAGTTACGCCTGCAAGGTTATTTGAAAGCATTATCGGATGCGCTGATTCCTTCTGTTGAAGATTTTATTTGCTACGGCGGACTTCACGAGGCGGATGGGTATAATTCAATGGATCATCTCATCAATATTAACCATCTGCCGGATGCAATTTTTGCGGTGAATGATCCGGTTGCAATTGGTGCTTTCCAAAGGATTAAAGAAGCGGGTTTAAGAATTCCACAAGACATCGGCATTGTCGGATTTTCAAACAATAAAATTACCGCTCTGGTTGATCCTCCGTTGACAACAGTAAATCAGCCTTCGTTCGAAATGGGAAAGAGATCAGCCGAACTTTTAATCGAAATGATTGAAAGCGAAAAACTTCCGACTCTTCCCAAAACAATTGTATTGGATACAGAGTTGGTCATTCGCAATTCAACTTGATCCTAAATATGTTGAAGATAAAACGATAACCTCGTTTTCTTTTGTTGAACTCTTAAAGGTATAGATTGATTCACTTGTTACAAATGAAATTTACATTGATTTCAATATTAAAAAAAAATGGTTTAACCTTGTTATGAATTCCATCTCGCAAATAGTGAAGGTGTATAAGAATTTTTTTAATGATGAGCCAATCCTGGTGCGTTCTCCAGGAAGATTAAATTTTATCGGAGAACATACCGATTATAACATGGGATTTGTGCTTCCGGCGGCGATTGATAATGCAATTTATTTTGCGATCGCACCTCGAACGGATACAAGATGTAAGCTTATTTCTGCTGATCTGAATGAAGATTATGAATTTAGTTTAGAAACTCTGAGCAAGTCAAAGAAAGGTTGGGCTAACTATTTAATCGGTGTTGTTGATCAACTGATAAAAGCCGGATATCAATTAAAAGGATTTAACTGCGTCTTCGGTGGGGATATTCCCATTGGTGCGGGACTCTCTTCATCAGCGGCAATCGAAGCCGGTTTAACGTATGCAGTAAATCATATTTTCAATTTACAGATTGACAAACTTTCGCTCGTTAGGCTCGCGCAAAAAGCAGAGAATGAATTTGTCGGAGTTAAATGCGGCATCATGGATCAGTTCATCAATATTTTTGGTGAAAGCAGAAATGCGCTCCGTATTGATTGCCGTTCACTCGAATATGAACTCGTTCCGTTTGATTACGAAAATATTTCTGTTGTTTTCTTCAATACTAATGTTTCGCATTCTCTCGCTTCATCAGAGTATAATTTAAGAAGAGAAGAATGCAGCAAAGGTGTAGCAGTAATTAAAAAAGAATTTCCGGTAGTTAATAGCCTGCGTGATGCAAATGCGGAAATGCTGGAATCGTGTAAATTAAAAATGGAACCACTCACATATCGCCGGTGTAAATATGTTGTGGAAGAAAATGAAAGATTGTTAAAAGCATGCGAAGCTTTGAAAGTCCATGACTTGACTGCCTTTGGATCACTGCTCTATGAAACTCACGTTGGATTGAGTCGTGATTATGAAGTAAGCTGTCCCGAACTCGATTTTCTTGTTGATGCCGTAAAAGAATTTCCCGCAGTTTACGGCGCAAGAATGATGGGCGGTGGATTCGGTGGCTGCACGATCAACATCATCGAGAATGAATCCGTAGAAATGGTCACTTCACTTATTTCAAAAAAGTACAAAGAAAGATTTAATCGTGAAGCAACAGTATATGTAACTAAAATAAGTGCCGGAACAGGTATCGTAAGCGCGGAAGAACATGCAGCAGTTTGATAATACCTATCCCCATCGGCGGAAAAATATTTTGACCGGAGAATGGGTACTTGTTTCTCCGCAAAGGACAAATCGTCCCTGGCAGGGAGAAGTTTCACCAACAGAAGAAATTATTCGTCCGAAATATGATCCAAACTGTTATCTATGTCCCGGCAATAAAAGAGCAAACGGTGAAATTAATCCCGACTATAAAAACAGTTTTGCCTTCACAAATGATTTTTCTTCTTTGCTTGAAAAAATTCCTTCTGATGCAGATAATATGAATGACTTACTTGTTACAAGAAATGAGATCGGCATTTGCCGTGTTGTAAATTTTTCACCGCGGCATGATCTCACACTTGCGGAGATGAAAGAAGTAGAAATTCAAAAAGTAATTGAAACATGGGAAAGTGAATTTAAGACGTTGAGTGAACATCCAAAAATTAATCACGTGCAAATATTTGAGAACAAAGGAGCGATTATGGGGAACAGCAATCCGCATCCCCATTGTCAAATATGGGCGCAGGAGAGCATTCCCACTGAACCGGCAAAGGAACTAAAACAGTTTACGCAGTATTTCCGGAAAAATAAACGAAGTCTTTTAAGTGATTACTTAAAACTCGAATTAAAATTGAAGGAAAGAATTGTTTATGAAAATTCTTTGTTCGTTGTGCTCGTTCCTTTTTGGGCAACCTGGCCTTATGAAACGATGATCATTTCTAAAAAGAAATATGCTAATCTGCTCGCTTTTAAGTCAGAAGAAATAAAATCATTCGCGAACGCAATAAAAGTTATTACCGTTAAGTATGATAATCTTTTTCAGACATCATTCCCTTATTCGTCGGGAATACATCAAGCTCCGACCGATGGCAAGACTCATAAAGAATGGCATTTTCACATGCATTTCTTCCCGCCGCTTTTAAGGTCAGCGTCGGTAAAAAAGTATATGGTTGGATATGAAATGCTTGCAGAACCGCAGCGAGATATTACTCCCGAAATAAGCGCAAAAGTATTGAGAGGATTACCGAATCTTCACTATAAAGAACTCAAACGGAGTAATAAAGATGTTTGAGTTGAAAACGAGAATAGTGATTTTATTTTTTCTTTTTGTAGCAGTTCCAACGTTTGCACAATCGCGTTATGGTTTGAATGATACACTTGCGGTCGTTGGAAATAAAATAATTACTCTCAATGAATTTCAACTATTTTATAAAGAGAAACTGCGAAAGATCGGGTTGACAGATAACGGGGATACGCGCATTAAATATATACAAAATCTGGTTGATGATGAGCTACTCCTTTTAGATGCAAAGAAGAGGGGAATAGATAAAACGAAATCGGCTTTGGTTGAATTAGAGAGAATTAAAAATCAAGAACTGCTTAACGCTTTCTCAAAGAGTTTTATTGAACCAACCGTGAATGTGACCGAGCAAGATTTAAAAAACATGTACATAAAGATGAATACGAAAATAAAGGTGAAACATCTTTATGGTTCAACTTTAGAAGAAGCGGGAATATTGTACGATCAACTAAAGGAAGGAAATTCGTTTGAAGAACTTGCAAAAGAAGTTTTTCATGATGAACAGTTGAAAGAGAATGGCGGCGACCTTGGTTACATTTCTGTTGATGAGATGGATCCGAATTTGGAAGAGACGGCTTTTTCCATGAAGGTGGGAGAGATTTCCAAACCAATAAAGACGGTGACCGGCTATAGTATTATCAAGGTGGAAGACATAAAACAAAATCCTTTTGTAATTGAAAGTGAATATCTGAAAGCGCGCGACCGTATCAATGCTTTTGTTAAAAAACGTGCATACGAAGAAGCGGCAAAACGTTATACAACTGGTCAGAAGAAGGAATTGGCAATTACTTTCGATAAGTCAATGATGAACAAGTTGTTTGAATCGCTTCAAAGTTATTCCAATAAAAATAGTTTCGAACGTTCTTCGGTTTTCTTTAAGCAGAATAAAAACAAGAATGTTGTTAAGTCCGGGTTGGAGAATTGGAATCTGATACAACTTGTTTCTGAACTGGAATTAACTGATGAGATGCAGAGAAAGTGGATCCATTCGGAAACTGATTTGGGAGATTTTATTTCAGGACTGATCATAAGAAAAAATACAATCCGCAAAGCGCTGAAAGCTCAATTGGATAAGTCACAAACTTTCAAGAACAATGTCGAATTCAACTTTAATACATTTCTAATCCAGCAAATTGAACGACAACTGAAAGAAAGAATTACCATCTCTCAAGATTCGGTTAAAACATATTACGAAGAAAATCTTAACCGTTTTACAACTGAAGCGGAGATGAGATTAAGTTCGATTCTTTTAGACAATCAATCTTTGGCTGATTCCGTTTCTCAATTGTTAAACAAAGGAATTTCCTTTGAAGAGATTGTCACACAATTCTCGATCCAAACAAACACCGCTAAAAATAAAGGTGATATGGGCTTCTTCCGAAAAAGTGAATTAGGAACTCTGGCTGATAAAATTTTTGAAATGAAAGTTGGACAGTGGACTGGTCCCATTAACGATGAAGGCAAATATCTTTTCTTAAAATGTACGGGATTAAAGCAAACTACGCTGCGGAGTTTGGCTGAAGTAGCTGACGAAATTAAAGAGACTCTCACATCTTTGAAGTGGTTCAAAGTAAGAGAGCAATATGCCGGTTCGCTTAAAAAAGAAAATCGCGTTCAACTGTTTCCAGAAAAAATTAAATCAATAAACCTTTTAACAAAAGCATACGATCGATGAAAAAAGAAATTAAAATTTTTGCCGGTTTAATTTTTATTCTTTTTGTGACCGTTGGATTCGCACAGAATACCGGAAAGATCGCCGGAAAAGTAACAGATGAAAAAACAGCCGAAGTCTTGATTGGCGTAAATATTTTAATTGAAGGAACCGGGCTTGGAGCCGCCACAGATATGAACGGTGAATACATCATTGTTAATGTCCCTCCCAAAACATACAACGTTATTGCCAAATATATAGGATATGCAAACACAGTAACAAGGAACGTTCATGTCGGCAGCGGTTCAACTACAAAAATTGATTTTCGGATTACGCAAACCGAAATAACTTTGAATCACGAAGTGGTAATTACCGCAAAAGCTCCTCTCGTTGTAAAAGATATGACCTCGACAGAGGCGAGAATTACTGCCGATCAAATTAAAGAGCTTCCGCTGCAAAACATAAATCAATTGATAACGCAGCAAGCCGGCGTAAGTAAAGGCTCGGACGGTGGTATTCACATCCGCGGCGGAAGATCAAGTGAGATTTCTTATTTGGTGAACGGTGTGAGCATCACCGATGATTTTAACCGCACTCAAGCGTTGTCTGTAGAAACTGAATCTATCCAGGAACTAAAAGTTATCAGCGGAACATTTAACGCCGAGTATGGCAACGCGATGAGCGGTGTTGTGAATATCGTTACGAAATCCGGTGGACAAAACTTAAGCGGTAATCTTGAAATTTGGAGCGGCGATTATGTTAGCAACCACACCGATATTTATAAACATATAAATTCTGTAAATCCTTTTGCCAATTATAACTTTCAAGGATTTCTCAACGGACCGCTAATTCCCGACAAATTAAATTTCTTTGTTTCTGCAAGAAGATTTTTTGATGGCGGATATATTTTCGGAATAAATAAATATAATCCTCAGGGAAGAGCAAGTTGGGTTGATGGCTTTCTCGTTCCAAATCCCGGAGACAATTCTTTTGTTTCGATGAACTCAAGCGCCAAGTGGAGCGGACAGGCTACTATCGACTGGAAAATAACCGGTGATCTGAAGTTTAAAGTCGATGCATTTGGAAGCTCTGAAGCAAATAAATTTTACAACCACATGTATCAATGGAATCCAAATGGATCGAGCAGCGCTAAATCAAAAGGATACAGTCTCTTCGGTACGTTCACACATGTTTTGTTCTTAAATACTTTTCAAGAATTGACCTTCGCTTATAAAAACAATAATTACGCAACCCATCTTTACGAAAATCTTTTTGATCCCCGTTATGTTTCGCCCGATTCAGCGCTCATTGCAGGTTATCATTTTCTTACCGCAGGAACGGATCTAAATCATTTTGATAGAAGTACAAAGAGTGCGACAATTAAATGGGATTTGACAAGTCAGATAGACAACATAAATCTTGCAAAAGTTGGTGTGCAAGCGCAGTTCGATAAATTATTCTACGAAAATATTACTTTGATCCCGGCGCTTGGATCAAACGGGCAGCAGCTTATTCCTTTCGTTCCGTCAGTTCCAGTAACCGATACTCCGCAACATGATAAGTTTAAAAGAAATCCTTTCAGCTTTAGCTCTTACGCACAAGACAAGATAGAATTTTCGAGTGTAATTATAAATTTCGGATTGCGATTTGATTTGTTTAATCCGAATGGAAAAATGCCGGTTGATGCTTCTGATCCCGATATTAATAATCCATTCAAGCAGGAAAATACTTTTCGTGATCTGAATAGTGACGGAAAAATCAGTCTTGATGAACAAGTAGATGGAAATAATCTTACTGTTGCAGAACGCGAAAAATACTGGTATAAAAAAACAACAATCAAAACCGGATTAAGTCCACGCTTCGGAATTTCCTATCCGATAACCGATCGCGGTATCATCAGATTTTCTTTTGGAATTTTTCAACAAATTCCCGATTACAGCCAACTCTATATTGGTGATGAATTTAAATTAACTTCAACTCAAGGGATACAAGGTTCATTCGGCAACAACGATCTAAAACCACAACGAACAACAATTTATGAAATCGGATTGCAGCAGCAATTCACGGAAGAAATTGCGGTTGATGTAACAGCGTATTACAGAGACATCCGCGATTGGATTTCGTCAAGTCAAGCCATCCCAACTGTTGTTGCTGGAATATCTTATTCGAAACGGATCAATCGTGATTTTGCAAATGCGCGTGGAGTAACGCTATCCGTTAAAAAACGTTTTGCAGATTATTTTTCATTCGGAGTTGATTATACATTTCAAATTGCCGAAGGAACCAACTCATCTCCCGAACAAGAATTTTTTTCGCAACAAAACGGTGCGGAGCCGACCCGTTATTTAACCCCGTTAGATTGGGATCAAACGCATACGCTTAACGGCAATATTTATGTTGGCAGTGGTGATTGGGGAGCGAGCATTATCGCCGCAATTAGCACGGGTCAACCCTACACGCCTGAAGTTACCGCGGGAGCGTATTCGGGTAGAAATATTATTCCGGGACTTCCGAACAACAGCCGGCGAAAACCATTGATCGCAAATGTTGATATGCAGTTACACAAAGATTTTTCGATTGCATCCGGTTTGAATGTGCAGTTGTTTTTAAAAGTATTTAATCTACTCGATGCAAAAAATCCAGTAACCGTATATGGCGACACCGGCAAACCCGATTATACACTTCAGCAAAAGACTGCAACAAACGCCGATGCGGGATGGTTCGTTTATCCAAATTATTATAGTATGCCGCGAAGCATTTACTTCGGAACCAAAATATCATTTACTAATTGATTGGTATGGGAATGTTCAAATTAAAATTTTATTCATCTTTACTGATCTTGTTTTTGACCGCCAATGCAAGCGCTCAGGTGCTGGATTATACTCCATCCGATTTTAGAGGCGATCAAAACTATAGAAGATTTTCCAACATAGAAGGGAACAACATCCGCGCAACGATTTTCAATTCAGGTTATAGCGGAAATCCGAACGGACAAGCAAATTATTTTAGCTACGAATGGCCTAAGAACACCGGAAGAATTTACATTGCGTTGATTTCATTTTGGGCATCGGGCGAAGTGGTAGATAATTCCGGAAAGACAATTCATCTTGTTGAAATGCCCGTTTATAAAAGCGATCCAAGCGGCAACACCTGGAACTTTGAACCGGTGAGAGGGTTTATAAATCCGCAGCAACAGGAAATTGCGCGAAGCGACAATAAAAATTCATGGCCGCAAGATTATCAAGGCGGCTGGCGAAATAAAAGAACCGATGCGAACGATCCCGGCTGGCCCGGCTCGTGGAATGGTTATTTCGGAAAAAATATTTTTAACGCAGATCAAGAATTTTATTTCGTTACTTCGGATGATAAATATAAACGCTATCCTTATACGCCGGATACAACCGATCTAACGCGCGGCGGACTTGGCTACATCGTTGATGTCCGCACGATGGCTTGGTCTCAAGTGTTGATAAACGATGTTGTATTTTTTATTCACGATGTTTTGAACGACGGAACGAAAACCGTTGACAAAACAGCTTTCATGATGTTCGTTGCTGATTACGTTGGCGGTGTTGGTCCGAACAATTATCCTTATGTCGATTTAACAACTGCAATAACTTTTTTAACAAGCGCCGATAGAAGAGGAAGCGCGGCGTTCGGAACTGATCCTGTTGGAGTTGGCGCTGTGAAGTATATTGAAACTCCCGGCAATAGTGTTGATGGCATTGATAACGACGGTGACTCAGATGATTTCCCGAATCTCATTTCTCAAGTTACCGGAATTGCGGATTCTGTTTGTCCCCATTTTGTAGCAGAAGATTTCAATGCTCGATTTCTAAAACCGGGCGATAAAATTGTTCTCATTCAACCCAGCACTTACAACCGTGTAATTTCAACTTATCCTGTTGGTGGAGGAACGGTTTCCAGTTTGGGAAAAGATTATGTTCTTCCGGCAAATGGAATTTCAATTATTGAAGACACTGTTGCAAATGGTTACGATGACAACTTAAATGGATTGATCGATGAACGTCTTTCAATTCACTTGAACCATGTGAACCAATATACCGGAGTTGTAAAACCGGTACGCTTCATTAAGTATAATCACTTTGCAGTTGGAGATACGATCAAACGGGGATTCGTAGTTGCTGATACAAGCTCTGTTTGGAATTACGCCAACGTTGCTCCGATGATAGATGAATCTCGTGATGATGAATTTGACAACGACGCTGACTGGGATCCGATACTTGATGATGTTGGTTTGGATGGTGTAGCACACACCGGTGATTTTGGAGAAGCTGATGGGAAAGCAACTACAGGAGTTAATACGGAATTCCCCGGCGAACCAAACATTGATAAAACTGATGTAGGCGAATCCGATCAACTTGGAGTAACAAGCGCGGTGCAAATTCCCGTTGGTGCATTAAATTTTTCAACCGCTGCAGATCAAGGTTTGTGGGACTTGCTGATGGTTCCCGGGAATATAAATCTGATCAGAGGCATCGGCGATTATGATGTGTACGTCTCTTCAGGATTTTTCCCCTTGCTGCCCGGACAACGGCAGCGCATGGCAGTTTCAATCGCCATTGCGGGCGGCGGGAATACAAAAGATGATGACGTTGCGAGTGTTACGGCTAAAATGCATCAAGCCGATCTTGCTTATCAAGCTGATTATCAATTCGCTTCTGCGCCGCAGCAAGTAACGGTAACGTCAGTTCCCGGCGACAAAAAAGTTACCCTCTATTGGGATGATTTTGCTGAGAAATCTTTTGATCGTTACATAAATAAAATCGGCGGCAACGGAAGAAATTTTGAAGGCTACCGTGTTTACCGCGCAACTGATGCGGCTTTCCTTGATGCGAAAGTAATTACTGATGGCTTTGGAGTGAAAACACTTTTAAATCCGACCGATCAATCGGATTTAATAGATGGAGTTAAAGGTTTTAGTCAAGTTGATATTAACGGTGTGAAGTTCTGGCTTGGGGATGAAACCGGCTTGAAGCACAGTTTTGTTGATACAAATGTTGTAAACGGGCAAAGATATTTTTACGCAGTAACAGCATATAACTTTGGTTATCCTGCGGGAAATATTGCACCCGCTGAAACTCCGATTCAAGTTAGTGTTTCACCCGATGGAACGATCACCCACGGAATAAATGTTGCGGTTGTACGCCCCTCATCGGAAGCTGCCGGATATTTACCTCCGGAAGTAAAATCTTTTGAGCACACCACCGGCGGTGCGAGCGGTTCAATCAGCATTGAAGTTGTTGATCCTTCCGCGATTAAAAATGAGAACGAATATCAAATTTCTTTTGCCGATACAACTTACAAAGTGAACAATAAAGATTTTACTACAACACGATCGTTCACTTTAAAGAATATCACAAAGGATGTAACGCTTCTCGATAGAGATACGCTATTGATAAACGGCGCTGAACTTCCGGTAACTGAAGGTTTCCGTTTAGGTTTGAATAATGTTCAAGCAATTTCTCTCAACAACAGTTTAACCGGATGGAACAATTCTGGTGCTTATTCGTTTGATTTTGATCCGGTGACTTTACTTTCGGTTAGCGGAGTAAAAAGTCCAAACGATTATGAAATTGTTTTCGGCGATGTTGGAATTGGAACTTCAAAAGATACCGCGATCGGATTTATAAAATTTCCGTCTAAAGCGGTAAACTTTAAAGTCATTAGTCTAACGCAGAATATAGAAATTCCCTTTGCATTCAGTGAAGCGGATGGCAATGATGGAAAGTTCAGCATCAATCCTACAAACTCAAATCTCGTTGATGCAATTTATTTTCTTGAACCGAACAAGAATGGAAAATTACAATTTACCTGGCAGGTGGTATTAAATAAACGGCAGGGAATCAGAAATCCGCAGTCAGGCGATTCACTTAAAATCATTCTTTTTAAACCTTTCCTTTCCTATGATACATACACCTTCAAAATGCAAGGTTCAACCATCTCAACAGAAAAAGCAAAAGGCGATCTCTCAACTATTAGAGTTGTTCCGAATCCATACCTTGCCGCAGAAAGCTGGGAACCGCGCAACACCTATTCAAGCGGAAGAGGACCGCGTGAAATTCATTTTATTAATTTACCAACGGATTGCACAATCAGAATTTTTAATGTAAGCGGCGCACTTGTAAAAAAGATCGAACATAGCGCGCTTGCGGAGAACGGTACGGAAATTTGGGATGTACTGAGCGATGAAAAGTTTGAAATCTCGTACGGAGTATATGTTTATCACGTTGATGCGCCCGGTGTTGGACAAAAAACCGGAACTTTCGCAATTATAAAATAGAAATTGAACAGAGTTGAAAATGAAAAAGAATAAATATTTTGTGGTCATCATGCTTCTCTGCAGTTGGAGTTTTACGTCATTCACGTTTGCTCAATCGGTTAATAAAGTTGGAACCTCCGGAGCTACCTTTTTACGGATTCCGGTTGGTGCTCAAGCAATTGGTATGGGAAGCGCTTACGTTTCCATGATGAACGATCCTTCGGCTTTGTTTTGGAATCCTGCGGCGACCGCATCCATAAAAGAGAATACCTTGCTGGTTGACCACGCTCTCTGGCTGCCGGGAATTTATTTCGATTTTATCGGCATAACAATTCCATTGGCAGATTTTGGTACAACCGGACTAAGCCTTGGCATTATGCACACAAACGACATGGAAATCACAACTCCCGATCAACCAATGGGAACCGGTGAAATGTTTAACGCTTCAAGTTTTGTTGTGGGAGTTTCTTATAGCCGCAATTTAACAGACCGCTTTTCGATCGGCGGGACTTTTAAATATATAAGAGAAACTATTTACAACGATTATGCAAGCGCAATTGGATTTGATGTCGGAACGTTATTCCAAACTCCGTTTGCAGGAATAAGACTCGGCGCAAGCATTTCCAATTTCGGAACGAAAATCCAGATGACGGGAGAAGACCTTTTCATTCCCGCGGTGATCTCAAATCAACAGGGAACTAACCAAAGTATCACTGCACGATTAAACACCGATGCATTTGATCTCCCGCTAATTATGCGTGTCGGAATTTCAGATGAAATAATTAAGAATGATGATGTTCGAGTAACTGTAGCAATGGATGGCGTTAGTCCGAATGATAATGCGCAAAGTGTAAACCTTGGTTGTGAACTTGGGTTTTTGAAAGATAAATTTCAAGTTCGCGGAGGATACAAAGATTTATTCCTCCCGAATAATGAGGCGACTTTTACCTTCGGAACAAGCATTCACGAAATTGATTTGATCGGCGGCGTCTTGATCACTTTTGATTACGCGTATCAGAATTTTATTCATCTTGGAAGTTCGAACCGGTTCACCCTTCAACTTAAAATATGAAATGAATAAAATGAATAAAATGAATTGGTGAACCCCAATTGAAAATGGTAGAAGAAATAGTTTTAGTAGTAATAATAAATTAAATAGTAAAGGATAGAAATATGAAAAACAAATTCAACTTCGTCTTTTTGTCACTGATACTGGTACTTATCACCGGATCATCAGGAGTTCAAACTTCAGCGCAAACAGTTAATGTAACGATGACTGTGAATACGTCAACGTGTTTGGATACCTTGCGTCCGAACAGCATTGTGTTACTTTGCGGCGCATCGAAATTAGGAACGACCGTTCCTAAAATTACTTGGGACACTTTAACAGGAATAAGATGCACGAATATCGGGGGCGATTATTGGCAGGCTAAATTTCAAGCTACTACCGGCGATGAAATTCAATATAAGTTTGTTACTTATACATCTGATTTAAAACATCCAACATTTCACTGGATGGGTTGGGAAGGTCCGATTAATTCAGGAATCAGTTTTGCCGGAACGAACCGTGGTATTGTTGTGAGCAATACCGATATGAATTTGCCTATGCAATATTATAATGGATGGGAAAGTACACTTGCACAGTATTGGACGCCATTCCGCAAGAACGCAGACACACTCGCTGTTTATTTCCGTGTGAACATGGGAGGCGTCTCGGATTTTAATCCGGTATCGCAAACACCGGAAGTTTGGGGAAGCGCACCTTTAGGAGCTTCGCCAACATGGGTTAAAGTAGTGAGTCTTACCCGCGAAACAAACAGCGTAAATAAAGGTTCATTTTGGTCAGGCACAGCGTACGTTCCAAAATCGCTCATAACCGATGGAACAGTTCAGTCCTATAAATTCACCATTAACGGATCAACATGGGAAAATATTGCAGATCGTTCTTTCAAGTTTACAACTAATATGTTGAGTTCAGGTGACACAACAATTAATTGGGCGTACTTCGGCAATAAGGCTCCAAGCGGTCCGGCTGTTACGGGAAATGTAAACTTCAGACTAAAATTGGATGCGCTTGAAAAAGCAGGATTATTTAACCGCGGACTTGGCGATAAAATTGCAGTTACAGGTGCAAAAGGTTGGCCCCCATCTTCTTTTACTTTTGATACAGAACCAACGATGCTGAAGATGACTTATGTTCCAACTATTCAAGAGTGGATACTTACCGAACCATTTACTTTATCCAAAAGTTCTGAGATCATTTATAAATATTATATCGCATGGGATACTACCCGCTTTGACACAACGCATGTAAATTATATCCCGGGCTTATTTATGGTTAACGGTTGGGAAGAACCTGGCAGCACCGGCGGTGGAGATAGAATTTATCTTTTTCCGGGATTAGCTGATCAAACCACAACGGGTGATTTCGGCGCCGATCAGCAATTTTTTAACAGCCTTCATCCGAACAGTGTTATCGGAACACCGATCGATCTAACTTTTAATATTGATATGACTCCTGCAACAAACGCATCTACAAATCCGACTAACACTCTCTTCAGACCGGGAATTGATACGGTGTACATTCAGTTTGACGGATGTTTGATTCCCATTACACAACATCAAACAATGTACGGAACCGATAATAGAATAATGCTTACTTCTCCAAATGCAGACGTCAAATACACTGCGACAGTGAGTTTAAACGCTCCGACTTTTTACCAGGTTTGTTACAGGATCACTTATACTTCAAGTACCGGCGAAGTAATGAATGGCGGAGGAACGAGTCTTGGAAGAAGATATTATCAGTACATTCTTCCTACAAGTGTAAACGGAAGTACAGTAACCTGGCCTGTATCTTTTAGTCTTGCCGAAATGCCCTGGATGCAGAATAATCTTACGGTTGAAGATCCGCCGAACCTGGGTTCAATTGATGCCATAAGTGAAAATATTGATATATTGCCAAATAAGTATGCGTTATATCAGAACTATCCGAACCCGTTTAATCCTTCTACAGTGATAACATATTCCATTATGAATCCGGAAAATGTAAAACTTGAAGTATTCAACATAGTCGGAGAAAAAGTTGCAACACTCGTTAATCAAATTCAAACTGCCGGCGTTCACAGTGTAGTTTGGAACTCAAAAAACGAAAACGGAATTTCAGTTAATTCAGGTGTTTATTTACTAAAAATACATGCAGGAAGTTTTTCAAAGGTTCAGAAAATGCTTCTACTTAAATAGGAATTATGAAAAAAATATTTTCTTTGTGGATTTCGATTCTACTAACCATAACTTCGTTTCCACAGATCAGTTCAGACAATTTTATCAGAGGAGTAGATATTTCAACTACTCCTCAAATTAAAAATGCCGGTGGTGTTTGGAAGCAGAATAATGTTGTCGATGATGTCCTTGATATTTTCAAGAACAATGGCGCAAATTATGTTAGACTCCGTCTCTGGCATACGCCTACAAACAAATATTGCGGATTGGATTCAACACTCGCTTTCGCAAAAGAAATAAAAGCAAAAGGATTCAAATTTCTTCTCGATATTCATTATTCCGATTGGTGGGCTGATCCGGGACAACAGACAAAACCGGCTGCATGGAATGGTCTTTCGTTTGCCGTTCTTACAGATAGCGTTCGTTCATATACAAAGCGTGTCATACAAGCTTTAAAAGATCAGAACACACTGCCGGATATGGTACAAGTTGGAAATGAAATTACCGGCGGCATGCTTTGGCCCGATGGAAAGATAAGTGTTGGTGGATGGGGAAATTTTACAACGTTATTGAAAGCCGGAATTCAAGGAGTAAAAGATGTTGATACAACCGTGAAGATAATGATCCACATAGACCGCGGCGGTGATAACAATTCTTGCAGATGGTTTTATGATAACTTGAAATCAAATGGAGTAACTTTCGATATTATCGGTCTCTCATATTATCCATGGTGGCATGGTTCTTTAACCAACGCGCAAAATAATTTAAATGATCTTGCGACTCGTTACAATAAAGATATCGTTATAGTTGAGACGGCTTATCCATGGACGACTCAATACTTAAATGATGGTATGAACAATGTTGGTTTTGATCCGGCCAAATTGCCGGCAGGTTATCCCGTTAATCCGCAAGGGCAGAGAGATTTTTTAACTTACCTAATTAAATTGATAAAGAATACGACTTCCGGCAGAGGCATCGGCTTTTTTTACTGGGAGCCTGCATACATTTCCGTTCCACCGGTTGGTTCTGCATGGGAAAATTATGCGCTGTTCGATTTTAGCGGAAATGCATTTTCAACTTTGCAAGCATTTCAAAGCAATGATAGTATGTCAACCGTTAATGTTACTCTTCGACTTAACACTTCAACACTTGGAGATACAATTAAAAGTACCGGTTTTGTTCAGGCAAGGGGACAAATATTCGGCGTTAGTTCGGGATTTTTCCCGGGCGGTGAAAAATTTACCTGGGATATAAATTCACAAATAAAGTTGAAGAATGTTGGCGGAGATTATTGGGAATACACTTTTAAAATGTATCCCGCCGATGAAATACAATTTTTGTTTTGGGCAGGACACTCGTCAACTGTTCCAACATACAGAAGTTTAGGCTGGGAAGGACAGATAACTCCGTTCGATAGTTCGGCGGTTAACTACCGTGTATTTACTGCCGGATTGAAAGACACTGTTTTGGATTTGGAATTTTTTAACGGTTCGGCAACCAAAGTTCCACAGTATTGGAATCCTATTGTAAGTAAACCGGATTCAGTAGGAATACTATTTAGAGTGAATGTTGTTCATCTTATCAAAGCCGGTTTATTCGACGCCGCAAAAACAATGTTAGTAACCGTTCGTGGTGATTCAGCAAGTTCCGCTGGAGTACTATCATGGGATTTCAGCAATGTGCTTTTAAAACAAGAACCGATAAGTGTTGGTTCGGGGTCGTTCTGGTCGGGAGTAGCATATTTCCCGAAAAATCAAATCGCTTCTGGAACACCAATCAGTTATAAATTTTATGTAACGAATTGTACTTTTGGCGGCTGGGAATCGGGTATTGAAAATAGAGTTTTCAACTTACCGGAATCGGATTCAACTTTGGTTTGGAAATTCTTTAATGATAAGAATCCCTTAACTGAACTTGAAGAAGAAACGCCATTGGTCGCAAATGAATTTATGCTTTATCAGAATTATCCCAATCCGTTTAATCCGGCAACAACAATTAATTTTTCAATTGCGGAAAAATCAAATGTGCAGTTAAGAGTTTTTAATCTTTTAGGTGAAGTTGTGAAAACGCTTGTAAATCAAAATGAAGAAGCTGGTGTTCACTCGATAACCTGGAATGGATTGAATGAAACGGGAGCTCCGGTTAATTCCGGTATTTATTTACTGCGGTTGGAAGCCGGTTCGCAAATCCAAATGCGCAAAATGATTTTGTTGAAATAAAGCCACGAATTTCACGAATGCACACGAATGATAAAGATTATATCAACTTCATCTAAGGAAGATCAGCATTGAAGTATTTCTTTTCTATATTTATTTTAATTGCAATATTTTCTTTCCCGCAGAACAACAAACCGCAAAAGCAAAATGTATTTGTTGATAGTTCGGGAATTATGCGGAGGGAAAATTCAAATGAAGAAGTAAAACTGTTCGGAGTTAATTACACGACTCCTTTCGCTTACTCTTACCGTGCGCAGAAAAAATTAGGTCTTAATCTCAAGCAGGCAATTGATCTCGATGTTGCACAAATGGTTCGACTTGGTTTTGATGCCTTCCGCGTGCATGTATGGGATAAAGAAATAACCGACAGCATTGGGAATATAGTTGCGAATGAACATCTTGATTTACTCGACTATCTTTTGTGGAAATTACAATCTAACGGAATAAAATCTATTCTTACTCCAATTGCCTGGTGGGGAAATGGCTGGCCCGAACCGGACGGCATTACGAAAGGATTTGCTCAACCATATTCAAAACTTCAACTCATTACCGATGAAAACGCAAGAACCGCACAGAGAAAATATTTAAAGCAATTTGTCACTCACCTCAATCCTTATACAAAAGATACTTACGGAGACGATCCATCAATTATCGCAATGGAAATTATCAATGAACCGTTTCATCCAAACGATGGAAAGATTGTAACAGATTACATCAATGAAATGGTAGATGTTTTGCGTGGAGCGGAATACACGAAACCTATTTTTTACAACATCAGTCAGAATTGGAACGATGTGCAAGCGAAAGCGGTTTGCGATGCAAAAGTTCAGGGCGTTTCATTTCAATGGTATCCCACTGATCTTGTTCACAATAAAATGTTGAAGGGAAATTTTCTTAGCAATGTAAGTCATTTTAAAATTCCCGCTGAGAATATTTCCGGTTATTATAATAAAGCAAAAATGGTGTATGAGTTTGAAGCTGCCGATATTGGCGATTCTTATTTATATCCCGCGATGGTTAGAAGTTTTAGAGAAGCCGGAATGCAGTTCGCTACGATGTTTTCGTACGAACCTTCACAGATCGCTTGGAGCAACACTGAATACCCGACTCACTTCATGAACTTGTTGTACACACCATCAAAGGCAATCAGCTTGATGATTGCGGGATATGCTTTCCATGAACTGCCACTAAAAAAATCTTTTGGTGAGTATCCAGAGAATAATCAATTTGAAAACTTTCGCGTGAGTTATGATGATGACCTGAGCGTTGCGAATTCCGATTCATGTTTTTATTATTCAAATAGTACAACAGATATTCCTCGGAATGTAAAATCATTAAAACACATTGCCGGGTGTGGCAATTCGGCACTTGTGCAGTATGATGGAACCGGCGCCTATTTTCTTGATAAACTTGACGATGGAATTTGGAAACTTGAGGTTTATCCCGATGCGCTCTGGTTGTGTGATCCATTTGAACCAACAAGTATGCAGCGCGAGATTGCCCGGTTATACTGGAGCGAAAGAAATATGTCTGTTAAACTTGCCGATTTGACGAATAAATTTTTTGTTACTTCACTGAAAGGGAAGAAGCAAATTATTTTTGAAGTTGAAAATTCTGAATTCAAAATAAAACCGGGGATTTATTTATTATCTACATCGCAGGTAAATAAAAAAACAATTCATAGGAATCTTTCAGGGAGTGAAAAGTTTCTCACTGGATTATATGTCCCAAATGAAAATTCCGATCAAGTTGATATTGTTAACTTATCGAATGAGAAACAACTTGGGGGAAAACCTGTTCGGTTTAAATTTCAAATTGCTGCTGAAAAAGAAATATCCGGCGCAGAACTTTATGTTAAACGATTTGGATGGAGAAACTTTGTAAAATATTCTCTAACGAAAGGCGAAGGATTTACCTATTCATTTCAAGATTCATCAAAAATATTTTCAGAAGGAGAGTTGCAGTACTGTGTTTCTATTAAAACCGAAAATAAATATGTGACGTTTCCCGGTGGTATTAATGGTTCACCAAATGATTGGGATTTTAGAACCGATATTCCGTGGAAGGTTCTCATCAATAAACCGGGAGAAAACATAAATTTATTTTCAGCATCGCACGATCGAAAAGACTTACTCTTTCCACATTACAGTAAAACGATGCAGTATGATGTAACTTACAAAAGCGGAAGTGATGGGAACACGGCATCTTTAGCGGTTAAAGTCCGATATAGCGATGAGAATAAAATACCTTTCGGTGTACAACTGGCAGTTGACGAAAAAGTAAAATCAGTTTGTGATGAACAAAATGATTTTAGTTATATAGTAATAAGGGGGCGTTCCAATCAAAACATTACTTCATCTGTAAAATTAAATTTACTGACGGATGATGGAAGAAGTTTTACATCAAATGTAGAGTTGCAAACACAGTGGCAGGAAATTGTGGTTCCTCTTCCGACATTTAAGGTCGGAAGTTCACTTGTGCTTCCAAATTCCTATCCGTTATTTCTTCCAGATGTTCGAGAGTCTTCAAGTGAAAGAAAAGAGTTGAATCCATTCAATCTAAGTGCAATACAGATTGTATGTGATAGTAAAACGAAAGAGAAGTTGGAGACTGGTTTTGAAATAGAATCGATTTATTTAACAACACAAAACCAAATGCCGGAATAGTGCAATGAAATCAAATAAATTTTCAATTGCTGAAACGAGTGGGATAAACGGAACGGAAATCATTGTCAAAAATAATTTCACCTACGAATTATTTTCTATTCTACCGGGTTCCGGCGCTCGCATTTCAAAATTGTTTCTCCATAACGGTCAAGAACTTATATCTATAATTAAAAAGATAGATAATGTTTATTCAGAAAGTAGAGATGATGTTTTTAATAATGCAAAACTTTCTCCATTCGCCGGAAGGATTCGAGAAGGGAAGTACAATTTCAATTCGGTTGCCCATCAACTGATAAAAAATTATCCGGAAGAAAATAATGCATGTCACGGATTTGTGTACAATAAAAAATTCGAGGTGATTGAAAAGACAGTTGAAGAAAATTTTGCTTCTTGTTCACTTGAATATTGTTATCCGGGGGATCTACCCGGTTATCCATTCGCATACATTATCCAGTTGACTTATCAACTTTCTCAAGTTGGACTTACGTGTACAACAACCATTAAGAATAATTCGAGCGGGCAAATGCCGCTTAGCGATGGCTGGCATTTCTATTTCGATCTTGGAATCGAAATTGACAACTTAAAACTGAAGGCTGAAAACTGTGAACTGATGGAACTCGATTCCCACATGATACCAACAGGGAAAAGAGAAATGTTTGATGAGTTCGTCGATGGGAAAATAATTGGTGGGAGGAAATTCGATTCATGTTTTAAACTGAAAAGTGTTGATAAAACTGAAACACGACTGATCTCGGATGAACGAAAACTTGATCTTTCCATTTGGCAGGAAGCCGGAGAAGGAAAATATCAATATCTTGTTATCTATACTCCACCTGATAGAAAAACGATTGCCATTGAACCGATGACGTCTAACATCAACTCGTTCAACAACGGAGAAGGATTGATCATTCTTAATCCGAAAGAATCTTTTACCGCCGGTTTTGGGATTTCTCTAAATAAAATCATTTAATAAATGAGAGAAGGAATATGAAAATTATCAGTGACTCTTTCCGTTATTTTCCCTTGGTTATGTTGTTAGCACTTTTACTATCTGCTGAAATGATTATTGCTCAACACACTGATCAGAAACAACGACAGACTTTATTTACGCGCGATTGGAAATTTTCTCTTGGTGACCAACCCGGTGCTAATGAAGTTTCATTTAACGATAAAGATTGGCGTGTCTTAAATCTTCCGCATGATTGGAGTATTGAAGGGAAATTTAGTAAGGACAATCCAGCTACACCAAGCGGCGGCGCGCTGCCTGGTGGCATCGGATGGTACCGCAAAACCTTTTCACTCTCTGAGTCACAAAAGGATAAACTTATTTTTATTGACTTCGACGGCGTTTATCATAACAGCGAAGTCTGGATTAACGGGCATTATTTGGGTAAGCGTCCTTATGGATATAGTTCGTTCAGATATGAACTAACTCCATATTTGAAATTCGGAAAAGAGAAGAATGTAATTGCTGTTAAGGTTGATAACTCTCAACAGCCGAATTCGCGATGGTATTCCGGTTCAGGAATTTACCGGAACGTTTGGCTTGTAACCACCGGCAAAATTTATGTTGAGCATTGGGGAACTTTTGTTACTGCAACAATGGAAGGAAAAACTTCTTCGAAAATTTCTGTAAAAACAAAAGTGAAGAATTCGTTTGATGAAGAAAAATCCGTAATGATAATTACAAACATTCTCGATAACTCCGGAAAGAAAGTAACGAGTTTAAAAACGCTGGTTAAAATTCCGGCTGCATCAGTAAACGAGACAGAACAGAAATTCGAAATTGATAATCCCCGACTCTGGGATACCGAACATCCAAATCTTTATAAAGCCATCACCAAAATTGAGAGCGAAGGGAAGACAGTTGATCAATACGAAACGACTTTCGGTATTCGCTCGTTTTATTTTGATTCTGCTAAAGGATTTTTCTTAAACGGAAAAGCAATGAAAATAAAAGGGGTCTGCAATCATCATGATCTCGGTTTTCTCGGTGCTGCGATCAACACTCGCGCGATAGAGAGGCAAATTGAAATTATGAAAGGAATGGGAGTGAACGCAATCCGTACTTCACATAATCCTCCCGCGCCGGAGCTTTTGGACCTCTGCGATAAGATGGGAATTATCGTTATGGATGAAGCGTTCGATATGTGGGCGATGAAAAAAGTTGAGTTTGATTATTCATTAGACTGGAAGGAATGGCACAAGCGCGATTTGGAAGATATGGTTCTGCGCGACCGCAATCATCCGAGTGTTTTTATCTGGAGTATCGGCAACGAAATTCCCGAACAGCGTGACAGCAGTGGAATAGAGATCACTCGCGAATTAGTCTCGATAATCAAAAACTTAGACACTACCCGTCCAATCACTTCAAATATGGATTATACAAAACCGGATAATTTCTTAAATAAGTCCGGCGCGCTCGATCTTATTGGTTTCAGTTACCATCAATATGATTATGAGGCTTTCCTTCAAAATTATCCGAATCAAAAATTTATCGGGAGCGAAACTACTTCTTCATTGGCAACGCGCGGATTTTATGATATGCCTTCGGACAGCATTCGCCGCTGGCCCATAAGATGGGACATTCCATTCACTCAAGGTAATTCCGAGCAGATGTGTTCGGCGTACGATAATTGCAGTGCGCCGTGGGGTTCAACAAATGAGGAGACATGGAAGCTGATTAAAAAATATGATTACCTTTCCGGTATGTTCCTTTGGACGGGATTTGATTATCTCGGCGAACCGACTCCCTACACATGGCCTTCGCGAAGTTCATATTTCGGTATTGTTGATCTCGCCGGTTTCCCGAAAGATTTTTATTACTTATATCAAAGTGAATGGACAAATAAACCAACGCTTCACATTTTCCCTCATTGGAATTGGGAGAAAGGGAAACAAGTTGATGTTTGGGCTTACACCAATTGCGATGAAGTTGAATTATTCCTAAACGGCAAATCGCTCGGCACAAGAAAGCAACAACCCGATGTTTTTCATCTGATGTGGAGAGTTGACTACCAACCCGGTACATTAAAAGCTATCGGCAAAAAAGATGGGAAAGAAATTTTAACGAAAGAAATTAAAACCGCCGGAGCTCCGTATAAAATTGAAGCCGTTGCCGACAGGAAGCAAATAAAAGCGGATGGAAACGATCTCTCATTTATTACCGTAAGAATTTTAGATAAAGACGGAATCCTCGTTCCGAACGCTGATAATCTTGTTCACTTTGATGTAACGGGAGAAGGAAAAATAATTGGAGTGGATAACGGGCTGCAAACAAGCCACGAATCATTTCAAGCAAATTTCCGCCACGCATTTAACGGGATGTGCCTTGGAGTAATTCAATCAACTGATAAGGAAGGGAAGATAAAATTGATTGTGAGATCCGATGGACTTAAATGCGCTTCTCTTGTAATTGTAAGTCAAGCATTGCCTTAAAAGAATTTAGGTGCATTTCCAAAACACATTTATCTATGCTGCGATTTTACAAATTTTAAACAATATCCGGATTAAACCTGCCTAAGCTATAGCAAATAATCAGTTGGTACGACAGACGAATACATTCTCCTCAAGAATAGTGGATATGCGGAGCCTGTTCGTAGGTAGGGTAGCATCCATCCAAATCTTTTGAACTGTTTCTTAACGCACAAAAGGGTGGGACGAGGTTCTGTGGGAAAAGCGGCTCAGTTTTTAATGGAATTTTATTTTTTTACAAGTTTTTTCATCCAAACTTAGCAAATGGTTTTAGTTTGTGTATGTTGTCATACAGCTTTTAAAGTTTATCTTTACGAAAAGAAAATGAAATTATTAAAGTTCTAAACTAACTTTCTGACTCATTATGATTAAGCAATGTCTATTTTATTAAAGGAAATTAAAGATGGAAGAAGCGCGCAATAGAGAAAACAAATTAGTTGCACAGTCAATCACAATTTCTATCTTCATCACAAAGAATCCCCATTATTATAATTATAAAAACCAGGCTGCGGTTTTCTATGGAGGAAATCTATGCTAAAAAAAACTTCATCTTCATTTACGCTTTTCTTAACGATTCTGCTTCTTCTTGCTCAGGTTGAAATCCGTGCCGGTGAGACGGGAAAAATAGCAGGCAAAATAGTCGACAAAGCCACACGCGAAACATTGATTGGAGCTAATGTGCTGATTGTTTCTAGAATCATCAATGGGTCAGAAGAACCTATAAAAAACATTTACGGAGCAGCAACCGATGTTGAAGGAGACTACTTCATCTTAAATATTCCTCCGGGAACCTATAATCTCAAAGCCTCATACATTGGATATAGTGAAGCAATAATTACGGATATAACTGTTGATGTTGATAAAACTACGAGAGTCAATTTTGCTCTCAATTCAGAAGCCATACAAAGTGACGAAGTAATAATAACAGCTTACAGTCCGCAAAAAGTTGAAAAAGATATTACAGCTACAAAGCAAGTATACAATATCGCCGATATT
>Ga0210028_1000866_pt1 | contig 25956 bp, 19 predicted proteins | sample CryGeymeta201513_FD_185468 | JGI IMG/M metagenome (GOLD analysis project Ga0210028, IMG submission 185468) | Groundwater microbial communities from Crystal Geyser aquifers in Utah, USA - Crystal Geyser metaG 2015-13 (SPAdes) (version 2) | ecosystem: Environmental > Aquatic > Deep subsurface >...
CATGCCCCCCAATTATCGAGCTGATACGGATGGGCACCAGCTTTGTTTCCATTTCGGCATAGCATAAACAAGGAGACGCCCACAATCAAGAAGCGTCACAGATGAGCGAAAACAGCATATGGCCAGCGATAACAGAGGGCCTGCCACTTTTCGTATCCAAGACTTCCAGGGAGATTCTTGATCATATTACCTGATACATTTGTCCTTGCCTTTGCAGAGGATTTGGGCAACTAATTGATGAAAAAATCGGCAAGAGGTGAAAATCGAGGCGGCAGATAGAAAGCTCTCTGATACAAGAGCCTAAAAAATAGCCAGTGTCCATTCATAAGTATCTATTTTCAATGAGTTAGGCTGCGAAATTAGACTTTAATCCCGGGAGCGAGTCTATCCGACGCCGTCTATAGTGAGGGATAAGTGAGGCTTGGTTAGGCCTGCGCTACTGCCACGAGAGAAGGCTTGCGTGTCAGTTCATGTATTTTCATGGCCTTAATTGTTGAGGAGGCCTGCGATTAAACAAACAGGGGTTATCCAGTTGAGGACAATGACTAACGGCGCCACAGCAATTGGTTTGCGAGTATAACCATGTGTGGGATAGTGGGCTACTACTGTGACAGGGTGGAACGGAATCTGGCCGGGGCTTTGGGTCGCTCTGTCGAATCCCTTGCCCACAGGGGCCCTGATGACGCGGGAATATTCACTGCCATGGACGGGCGGATAGGGCTGGGCCACAGGAGACTGTCAGTCCTTGATTTGAGCAGATCGGGCCGCCAGCCCATGGAGAGCGAAGACGGACGGGCGGCGATAGTCTATAACGGAGAAGTCTATAACTTCGCACAGATAAGGGAACAACTGACGGGATGCGGGTATTCCTTCAAGTCCGGGACAGATACGGAGGTGATCCTGAAGGCATACCTCAAGTGGGGGATAGGGTGTCTTGAGCGATTTATCGGCATGTTTGCCTTCTGCATCCTCGACAGAAGGGATATGTCGCTGTTTCTCGCAAGAGATCGTCTGGGGATAAAGCCTCTTTATTATTTTAAGGGTCAGGGAACCTTTATATTCGCTTCGGAACTAAAGGCGATGATGGCTTTCCCGGACTTTCCAAGAGATGTAAACAAGGATGCCCTTGCCCTTTACCTCCACTATCAATATGTCCCTGCCCCGCATAGCATCTTTCAAGATACCTTCAAGCTTGCGCCGGGCCATTATATGAAATTCGACGGTAGAGATATCTCAATTAAGAGATACTGGGATCCACCCAATACAGGAGATGCCTTGAATGACGAGCATGAAGTCATTCAGAAGCTTGATGAGCTGATCACATGTTCGGTAAAAGACCGACTCGTGAGCGATGTTCCCCTTGGCGCCCTGTTAAGCGGAGGGATTGATTCCACCCTGGTTGCGGCTATACTGCAGAAGCAGGCGGACAGACCTGTAAGGACATTTACAATAGGTTTCAGAGAATCCGCCTATGACGAAGCCCCATGGGCTTCGCAAGTGGCAGGCTATTTGGGAACCGAGCATACTGAGCTGTATATAAGTCCAAGGCAAGCCATGGATGTGATCCCTGAACTTCCGGCAATATACGATGAGCCGTTTGCCGATACGTCGGCCATACCTTCATGCCTTGTTTCCAGACTCGCCAGATCAGAGGTGACAGTTGCCCTGTCAGGAGACGGAGGAGACGAGCAGTTTTGCGGTTATGTGCGTTATTGGGCAACAAAATCAATGTCTGGAGTGCTGAATCAGGTGCCTCAAGGGGTAAGATCAGTGCTTGCCCGGATAATAGGGGCGATACCATTTGGCTGGGTTGAGAAAAGTTATCTACCGCTTAGAGACATGCTTCCTAAAAGATTCCAAATGGCAAATTTAAGGGATAAATGGCAGAAGATGATCGCCATTCTCAAAGAGGGCAGTCTTCATGAAATCTACAGGGCGACTGTATGTCTATGGTCTATGAATGAACTCAGAGAGGTATGCGGGATAGAAATAACAGAAGGAACTTTTGAAAGGATGCTTAAGGCGGACAAGTCCGGTTCGATCCTTTCAAGGCTGATGCTTACAGATCTGCTCACCTACCTGCCTGACTGCATGCTCACCAAGGTTGACAGGGCAAGCATGGCGGTAGGACTTGAGGTAAGGGTTCCTCTGCTTGACCACAGGATTGTGGAATTCAGCACCCATATACATGACGGTCTGAAATACAGAGATGGCGAGGGAAAATACATCTTGAAGCGGCTTTTATCCCGTTATGTCCCCAGTTATTTTTTTGAACGGCCCAAAATGGGGTTTGCCGTCCCCATTGACAGTTGGCTTCGAGGAGAACTTAAAAACATGCTGCTGGATTATCTATCCTGGGAGCGCCTTACCGCTGAAGGGCTCTTTTCTCCTTTGGTGGTTCACCGTTCAATCAAGGAACATATGACTGGCGTTTGCAACCACCAACACCGCCTGTGGGCTATTCTCATGTGGGAGATGTGGCGGGAGAGATGGCTTGATGGCGGGAGGGTCTGATCCGGAAGATGAAGACTATCCTTAATCGCTATATAGCTAAAGAGATGCTTCCCACGTTTCTTACCGGCCTTTTTCTTGCGGTTTTTACCGTGGTAGTTACGAGACTCCTTTCAATAACCGAACTTATAATCAACCGTGGAGTGGGCATCGGGAGCGTCATCGGCATAATAGGGTATCTGCTGCCAGACGTGGTGGGGTTTGCCCTTCCCGCAACCGCACTGATAGCGGTTGTTATGGCCTTTTTGAGGCTTTCCGCGGACAGCGAATTTGTCGCGCTCAAGGCCTCCGGGGTAAGTCTCTATCAGATGCTTCCGCCGGTTGTCTTGTTCAGCGTGTTTAATATGTTAGCCGGGGCATGGATACTGGCCCAGGCCTCTCCCTGGGGTCAGAACTCCTTCCGAAACCTTGTTTTTGATATAGCAAAATCTCAGGCAGATCTTGCGATCAAAGAGCGTGTATTTACTGAGCCCTTCAAGGGGGTTACTTTCTATGTCCAGAGTTACGACAGCAGGGAAAAGGTCATGAAGGATGTCTTTGTTAACGACAGGAGGGAAAAGAACCTGATAAGCACGGTTGTAGCTAGTGAAGCAAAGCTCTTTAAACATCCGGACAAAAGGACCCTGACAATACGATTTATAAACGGCACGGTCTTTGTGACCGACAAGGACCTTTCATCATCACGCACCATAAGGTTTGCGAGTTATGATTTGACGGTAGGGATAGGAGAGCTTCTGCGGGCTGCTTCTTCCCGGGAAAAAAGCCCTAAGGAACTGACTATAGGTGAGCTTAAAGGGCACCTGGATAAAATCGAAGCAAACTCCATACGACACAATGAACTCATGATAGAACTTATGGAAAAAGCGACCTTGCCTGTAGCCATTTTTCTTATGGGCATGATTGGAGTTCCCCTGGGAGTGTATATCAGGGGAAGGGGTAAATACAGCGGAGTGGGAGTGAGCCTGATGGTATTCCTTGCCTATTATGTCTGCCTTATGGGATCGCGCAATATAGGCGAATCCGGATACCTGCCTCCGCTGGTAGTGGTCTTGATTCCGGTTACTTTCCTTGCGGTTTTCGGACTCTACGCCTATCTGAGGATCGGGGCTGAAAAGGCCCTTATCCCTGACAGGGTCACGAACATCTGGAAGAGGTTTACGGGCCGTATCTCTAACCAAGGTTGATGAGGGATGACTCTATGGTGAAGTTTCTTGCAGCCCTTGGTGCTGCTTTTTTGCTGGCTGTTTTGTTGACGCCGCTGATGAGGAGACTGGCAAGGGCGACGGGCCGGATAGCGGTCCCCAAAGACGACCGTTGGCATAAAAGGGAAACCGCCATGCTAGGCGGGGTGGCTATATTTCTCTCGACCATGGCCGCATGGTTCGGGGCTTCCTGGTTAATGGGCTGGGCTGTCTTGGGCAGGCCAATGCTGATACCGGCTATCTGCGGAACGGCTATGTTTTTTCTGGGACTTGCCGATGACTTGAAGGGGATGGACCCGCAGCACAAGCTTGCCGGGCAGATTATCATAGCGGCCGTAATGCTCTTTTTCGGCTATTCTCTCGGATGGACCGGCTCTATGACGGTTGATCTCTTCCTTTCCCTTTTGTGGCTTGTTGGAATCACCAATGCTTTTAATTTATTGGATAATATGGATGGGCTCTCAGCAGGGGTGGCGGCCATAGCCACCATTTTCCTCGCCCTCCACATATATCTTTCGCCCGTAGGATCGGCATCAAACGGTTCTCTGCTTCTGCTTAGCCTTGCTTACCTGGGGGCCCTTCTGGGTTTTCTGATCTATAATTTTAATCCTGCATCTATCTTCATGGGGGATGCGGGAAGCCTCTTTATCGGGTTCATGCTTGCCAGCCAGACCATGGTAGGGACCGCGTCTCTTGGAGTGAGCGGAGGTTCATTTCATGTGATGTCGGTGATAGCAATACCGGTTCTCATTCTTTTTGTTCCGATAATGGATACGGGCTTTGTGAGTTTCATGCGCCGCCTCTTTCGTCGTCCCATATCAAAAGGGGGAAGGGATCATTCCTCTCACAGGATGGTGGCAATAGGGTTTTCGGAGAGAAAGGCGGTCATGGTGCTATACCTCTTTTCCGCGCTTTCGGGGTTTGTCACCCTGGCCATAACAGGTCTTTCAACTTACACCAGCATTGCTTTAACGGCTTTCTATCTGCTCATCGTTCTTTTCTTCTGGACCTACCTGGGGAAGGTCAAAGTCTATCAGGAACCTTCTCTTCTATCGTCGGAGGATCATGGACTCATGAGCGTTATACTTATCGAAATTACCTATAAAAGGCGAATCCTTGAGGTGTTGCTCGATCTATTTCTTGTAACGGTGTCCTATTACACCGCCTATCTGCTCCGTTTCGAAGGGACCTTGGGGGCAAATTTCGATTTTTTCCTGAAGTCTCTTCCGATAGTCATAGCCTGCCAGATACTGAGCATGTTTCTTTTCGGGGTTTACAGGGGCGTCTGGGAAGCCACCGGGATGAGAGACCTTGTAGGCTATATAAAGGCCGTTACGGTCGGTACAGTGATAGCGATGTTGATCCCTTTGTTTCTGTACCGCTTCGAGAGCTTTTCCAGGGCGGTCTTTGTTATCTACTGGTTTTTGATGGTTATCCTGGTATCCCTTTCAAGGCTTTCTTTCCGGCTGCTTGATGAAGGCATCAAAAGAGTAAATAAAACAGGAATTCCCGCCCTCATTTATGGCGCTGGCATCGGAGGCCAGATGGCCCTTAAGGAGATCGAAACAAACAAGGCCCTGGGCCTATCCCCGGTAGGATTTATAGACGACAATGTTCGATTGCATGGGAAAAGGCTCAAGGGATATCCTGTATTCGGAGGTAGTGGAAAGTTGGAGGAGGTCATCTCAAAAAACAACATAAAGGAGATAATAGTGTCCTTCAGGCAGGGAGGGGAGGAAAGAGCCAGGGAGATTCTTGCCCTCTGCAGCAGTTCGGAAAAGGATGTAAAAGTCCGTCAGATGAAAATTACATTGAACTGACAGACCTCCACCTTCGGGCTATCTCTAACCTCCATGCCCTTTTCCGTATCCCTCACCCTCATCAAGGGAGGCAGGGTTTGGAAAAAGGCTTTTGCGATTGACAATATGCATGGCCGGGCCTATAAACTAGTGCAATCCGTAAATGGCTATTTTGATCGGCGTTGGGCTCAGATTTTAGTCCTCGAAATACCTTCAATTCCTGCGGTTAAAATCAGCGGCCGGCCTTGAACTTGATAAAACAATCTCCTTTGCGGACGGACACTGACTAGCCTCATGCACTGTTGGGGCACAACAAAGTATGAAAATTACCCCCACCCCTCCCTCCCCCGTCGAGGGGGAGGAATAAAGGGAAGGCGTATTTTCATATAAACGCTCATGCCCTTTTGGGGCACAACGAAAGATGAAAATCACCCTCATCCATCCCTCCTTAGTCGAGGTGGAGGAATAAAGGCGAGGGTTATTTCCATGTAAACGCTCATGACAGCAATATTTTGTCGCCCCCGCTAATGAAAATCCTCCTGCGGCTTTACACTTTGCGAGGTCCAGGATTTCCCTCCCCCCGCGCGGGGGAGGGTCGGGGTGGGGGGTGTATTTTCACGGTAAATTGCTGTCCATTAGGATGGCGGCAATAGATGTGACTTGACCCGGATTCTTAGTCAATATTAGCTAAAAGAAGGAGAAGCTATGGATTTCAGCCTTTCCATGGAGCAGGAGATTCTTCGTAAATCAGTGCGGGATTTTGCGGAGCGCGAGATCAAGCCCGTCGCGAGGCACCTGGATGAAAAAGAGGAGTTTTCATACGAAACCATGGCCAAGATGGCGGAGCTTGGGCTCTTCGGAATGTTCGTATCGGAAAAATACAATGGCCAGGCCATGGACTATGTCTCCTACATTATCGCAACTGAGGAGATTGCCAGGGTTGACGGCAGTCACGCGGCGACCGTTGCCGCAGGAAATTCCCTGGGCATAGGGCCTCTATATTACTTTGGAAACGAAGAGCAAAAGCAGAAATATCTGCCCAGACTCTGCAGCGGGGAGGTCTTATGGGGCTTCGGTCTTACAGAGCCCAATGCAGGGTCGGATGCAGGCAACTCAAAGACAAATGCCTTGCTGGACGGTGATGAATGGGTGGTAAACGGGAGCAAGATATTTATTACCAACGCCTCTACAAAGATAAGCGCGGGCGTTACAGCCCTTTGCCGCACAGGCACCAGAGATGACGGGAGACCTGAGCTTTCCTGTATCCTTATTGAGGCCGGCACCCCTGGATTCGAGGCCAGGGAGATGCATGGGAAGATGATGTGGCGGGGCTCCAATACGAGTGAACTTTATTTTGAAGACTGCCGTGTCCCCAAAGAGAATCTGCTCGGCCCCAGAGGCCATGGATTTTACCAGATGATGCAGACCCTCGACGGAGGAAGGCTTTCTATTGGCGCCATGGGGTTGGGCGGTGCGCAGGGATGCTTTGAGATGGCAATCAAATACAGCAGGGAACGAGTCCAGTTCGGAAAGCCCATTGCCACATTCCAGGTGAACGCCTTCAAGATCGCTGATATGGCCATGGAGTTGGAGTGTGCAAGGCTGCTTCTCTATAAGGCTTGCTGGTTGAGAGACAACAAAAAACCTTTTTCAAAAGAAGCGGCCATGGCAAAGCTTTACTGTTCCGAAGTGATGTACCGCTGCGCCAATCACGCGGTTCAGCTCCACGGGGGCTACGGCCTCATGAAGGAATATGATGTGGAGCGTTTTTATCGCGATCAGAAGCTCCTCGAGATAGGCGAAGGCACATCAGAGGTGCAGAGGATAGTGATTTCCAGGCTGGTGGGGGCCATCTGATCCGTGAGCGCGGCCCTTGATGCCTCTAAGACGGGGGCGTGATGCTGGAGTTTATTCTCGGTAAAGACATAGTCGGCTATGTAAGGCGGCACAAGGGGCTTGTAGTTCTTTCTCTGGTGCTCACCGCAATATCCTCCATTCTGGTTGTTATTCCGGCCTATCTTCTCAAACCCTTCGTGGATGAGGGGATGAAGCTGGGGGGCGAGATCGTCACCTGGAAGATCCCTTGGCTTACGTTCACGTCTGATTCCTGGTTTTCATGGAAGGTGACGGAAAAGGTCTTGGTGGACGGCATCACATCCAATCATCTCCTCGTTATCCTTACCTTTGTCGCCTTTGGATCAACTCTTCTCATATCAATTACAACATACGCCGGCGGGCTCTGTGCCGCAGCCTTCTCCAACAGGGCGGTAAAGGATCTGCGAATTGATCTGTACAAGAAATTCGTCTCCCTGCATCTGGCCTATTACCATGATAAAAAGGCCGGAGATCTCATAGCCAGATCTACCGCTGATCTCACCGTGATGCAGGGCCTCATAGCCAATGTGCTTATGGGTCTCATTCAGCACCCCATAACTGCGGCTGTCTTTCTTGCCTACCTTCTTATAATGAATTACAAGATCACGCTTCTTGTCTTTATACTCGGACCTGCCCTGGTGGGTCTGGTGAGACTGTTCGGCAAGAAGGCAAAAAAACACTCGGCAAGGGTCCAGGATGCAACCGCGGAAGTCACGGCAAAATTTCATGAAACTCTCTCATGCATGAGGCTGATACTTGGTTTTTTTACCGCCGGAAGAGAAGAGGAATCCTTTGCAGACCTTGCCGAGAATCTCTATAAGAAGGTTATGCACTGGAGCAGGTGGAATCTGGGTTTGGGCCCCTTGATGGACTCCGCTGTTTTTCTGGTTCTCCCCGCTGTGCTTATTGCGGGTAAGGTCTATTTCGATCATACACTGGGGGAGCTTCTATCCATCCTCTATGCCTTTTCAAAGTTCTATAGTCCCGTTAAGAGACTCGCGATGGTGAACAACAACCTGAGGACCCTCCAGGGGGCTACCGAAAGGGTCTTCGATATCCTTGAGACGGAAACGGTTATAAGGGAGAAAGAAGGAGCTGTTGACCTGCCTCGGCATAGAGAGGAGATAAGCCTGAGAGATGTCTGTTTCGGATATGGGTCGAAGGAATTGGTTTTGAAAGACATTTCTGCGACCATTAAGGCGGGAGAGATGGCCGCCTTTGTGGGTTCAACCGGAGCCGGCAAGAGCACGCTCCTTGATCTTGTACCCCGTTTCTATGACGTAACCAGGGGATCTATCACGATAGACGGGATTGATATAAGGGATGCGACCGTTTCATCGCTCAGACGACAGATAGGCTATGTCAATCAGGAGGTACTTCTCTTTCATGACACCATCGCAAACAACATCAGATACGGGGATTTTGATAAAGGTATGGATGAGGTCGTAGCCGCCGCGAAGGCGGCGAACGCGCACGACTTCATCTTGGCCCAGCCCAAGGGTTACGACACGATAGTTGGCGACAGGGGGACCATGCTCTCAGGAGGCCAGAGGCAAAGGATCGCTATCGCAAGGGCCATTTTGATCAATCCCACCATCCTTATCCTCGATGAGGCGGCTTCCTCTTTGGATGCTGAAAGCGAAAAGCTTGTCCAGCATACAATCGAAGGCCTGCACGGGAAACTGACCGTACTTGTGGTTGCCCACCGTTTGAGCACGGTAATGAAGGCGGACAGAATATATGTCGTTGAGGGGGGCTCCATTGTGGAGTCAGGCACAAGAGAAGAGCTTTGCTCGAGGGGAGGACGCTTTTCCACCCTGTACGCTCTTCAGTTCGGTACTCAGGGGTAAAAAAAAGCCGATCCCAAGCACAGGCGATCGGCTTAAAAAAATCATATCTGTCAGGAAGAGAAAACGATTTCTCCGTTCTGAACGTCTATTGTGATGGTGTCTCCCTCCCGGACGGATCCATCCAGTATCTTTACCGCCAGGGGGTCCTGGATAAGGTGCTGAAGGGTCCGTTTGAGCGGTCTTGCCCCATAGACAGGATCGTATCCGGTGCCGGCAAGGTATTCCTTTGCCTTTTCTGAAAGCTTGAGCGCTATCTTCCCGGCCTCAAGGCGCCTTGCAAGTATCTTGAACTGGATATCAACGATCATCTTTATCTCGGCCAGACCCAGAGAGTTAAAGATCACTATCTCATCTATGCGGTTGAGGAACTCAGGTTTGAAGGTCGCTCTCAAGGCTTCCATGGCCCGTTTCTCCGTCTCCTGAGGATTCCCCATTCCCATTTCCTGTATCCATTGACTTCCCACGTTCGAGGTCATTATCAGAACGGTATTTTTGAAATCCACGGTTCTTCCCTTGCCGTCCGTCATGCGTCCGTCGTCCAAGACCTGAAGAAGCGCATTGAAGACTTCAGGATGAGCCTTTTCTATCTCATCAAAAAGGACGACGGAATATGGATGCCTTCTTATGGCCTCGGTAAGCTGGCCTCCCTCTTCATAGCCTACATAGCCTGGAGGGGCGCCGATGAGCCTTGCCACTGAGTGCTTTTCCATATATTCGGACATGTCTATCCGTATCATGTACTGCTCATCATCAAAGAGAAACTCGGCAAGGGCTCTGGCAAGCTCTGTCTTCCCTACTCCGGTAGGCCCCATGAAGATAAAAGATCCGATCGGTCTGTTGGGGTCCTGAAGGCCGGAGCGCGCCCTTCTTACGGCATTTGCGACCGCTATTACGGCCTTTCCCTGCCCCACTACCCTTAAGGCCAGTCGCTCCTCCATCTTGAGGAGTTTTTCCCTTTCTCCTTCCATAAGCCTGGAGACAGGTATTCCAGTCCATTTGGCGACGATCTCGGCAATGTCTTCGCTGTCAACCTCCTCCTTGAGCATCTTCCTGTCGGACTGGAGGGCTTCGAAATTCTTGTTTTCTTCGGAAAGGGCTCCTTCAAGTTCTATGAGGGTGCCGTATTTTAACTGGGCGGCCCTTCCAAGGTCTCCCTGCCTTTCAGCCATCTGTGCCTCGGATTTTGTCGCCTCCAGCCTTTCCTTGATGGATCTTATCTTGGCGATGGCGTCCTTCTCTTTTTGCCAGTGGGCCGTCAGGGTCTCCCTTTCCCGGTTCAGTTCATCCAACTCCTTTTCAAGTTTTTCAAGGCGCTCCTTGGACGTCCGGTCTTTTTCCTTTCTGAGGGCCTCCCTTTCTATCTCGAGCTGCGTTGTCTTTCTACGTATGTTGTCAATCTCGGCGGGCATGCTGTCTATTTCTATCCTGAGTCTGGATGTCGCCTCATCTATCAGATCTATGGCCTTGTCAGGAAGAAATCTGTCGGTAATGTAGCGATGAGAAAGGGTGGCAGCTGCAACAAGAGCCGAGTCCTTTATCCTGACTCCGTGATGCACCTCGTATTTTTCCTTAAGGCCTCTCAGGATGGAGATGGTATCCTCTACCGAAGGTTCATCCACCATAACAGGCTGAAATCTTCTCTCAAGGGCAGCGTCTTTTTCTATGTATTTGCGGTATTCCTTTATGGTGGTTGCCCCGACGCACCTGAGTTCTCCTCTTGCAAGAGCGGGTTTGAGCATGTTGGATGCGTCCATGGAGCCCTCAGCCGCGCCCGCTCCCACCAAGGTGTGTAGTTCATCAATGAAAAGTATTATGCTTCCCTGGGCGTCGGTAACCTCCTTGAGCACGGCCTTCAGCCTGTCTTCGAATTCACCTCTGTATTTTGCGCCTGCTATGAGGGCCCCCATATCAAGGGCTACCACCCTCTTTTCCTTTAAGGTCTCAGGCACATCGCCCTGCACTATCCTCTGGGCCAGGCCCTCTACTATGGCGGTCTTGCCTACGCCCGGCTCTCCGATCAGTACAGGGTTGTTCTTTGTCCTGCGAGACAGTACCTGTATGACCCTTCGGATCTCATCATCTCTTCCGATGACAGGATCAAGGCTCCCCTTGGAGGCCACTGCGGTCAGATCCCTGCTGAATCGCTCAAGGGCCTGATATTTGTCTTCAGGATTTTGATCAGTGATCCTCTGGCCGCCTCGTATCTCCACAAGGGCCTTAAGAATCGCGTCACGTGTTATGCCTGCCATGGAAAAAATCTTCGGAATTTCACCTGTCTTTTCCTCGGTTGATGCAAGCAGAAGGTGCTCAAGGCTGACGTATTCATCCTTCATCTGCTCGGCCTCTGAGAAGGCCTTGTCCAGTAGAGCCTTTGTCCGCTGGGATATATATGCCTGGCCGGCTCCCCCGCCCGAGACCCTTGGAAGCCTTTCCATAGCGGAGTCAAGGGAGGCGGTAACCTGCTGGGGGTTAACTCCCATCTTGCCCAGAAGGGGGGGCATGACGCCCTCTTTCTGGCTGAAGATTATCCGCGATATATGTTCCGGCTCTATCTGCTGATGATTATATTTTTCCGCAAGCTGCTGGGATGCCTGAACGGCCTCCTGCGCCTTAAGGGTGAGTTTGTCGAGTCTCATTACAGACCTCCTGTCTGAAATTGTATTATCAATCCCTGAGGTGCCCAGAATCTTTGGGCGAATCCGGATATTCGGGCACTTGGTTTTCTAGAGGGGATCTTCCAATAGTACGACTGACCCCTATGCCCGAGCAGGGCACAGTGACGGATGAAAATCTCCCCACTTCCGATATCCCTCACCCTCGACGGGGAAGGAATATAACGGATTAACAAAATGAACCATTTGAGTAATTTTAATAAAAATTAAGGCAGGCTGGAGGAAAGTCAATCGCGCGGAAGCGTTCTGTGTCACCAGGATAATTTCAAGCCGGGTGAGGGGCGCGTATATCAGGGGGCCTGAAGTATAATGGAGAGATGAAGTCAGGATCGTCATATTGCTCGTTTGCGAGCCTCTCCAGAGCGGGAATACCGAGGGATGCGGCATCGGTTTTCCATAGATGGATAGGGGCGCAAAGGGCCTTTTCTCCTAGAGCTTCGCGTATTATGGGCCACTGAGCGGAAAAATTATTTCCTATTATAAGCGATTTTTCTTTGAAGAGGTCCCCCATATCTTCGGCCCTGAGGCAGAGATCTTCCGACTTTCTAACATATCTTCCGCCGGTTCCGGGCATGAAACAGCAGGCGAAAAATTCCCCTCTTCTTGAATCAATTAAGGCAACAAGGGGGAGTTCGGTACAAGAGCACTGTAAGGCCATGGCCTCAAGGCTCGGAATTCCTATGACTGGGACGTTCAAGGCATGCGAAAAGCCCTTTGCCGTTGAGAGCCCGATGCGAAGTCCTGTGAAGCTCCCGGGGCCGGTTGCTACCGCAACCGCCTCAATCTCCGAAGGAGTTGCGCCGCAGGAAGATATCAGGAAGCCGACTGCAGGCATGAGCGCCCCGTAATGGCCTTTACCCTGGGAGGCAAATATCTCCGCCCTGACCGAGCCGTTTTTCTCGAGGAGGGCAAGCCCGAAAGGCCCTGCGGTGGTGTTAATAGCCAATATCAAGGGCCACCTATTCCGCAAGCCTTACAAGGTCGTTGTACATGACTATGCCCATAAGGAGGATCAATAGGAATAGCCCTGCCTTTTGAGCAAGCTCTCTTTTCTTCACACTCAGGGATTTTCCGGTTATAAGCTCAATCAAGAGAAACAACAGGAGACCACCGTCAAGGATCGGGACAGGGAGCAGATTGAGAATGCCGAGATTTATGCTTATTACGGCCATGAAGGGCAGGAGATTCGTCCATCCCTCTCTTGCAATCTGGCCGGTCATTTGTCCTATCATTATCGGCCCCCCCAGGGTTTTTATGGGGATGATGCGCTGAATCAGCTTTACTACCGTAAGGCAGGTAAGTCTGATGATTTCCCATGTCTTGCGGAGTCCTTCTCCGATAGCAGCCATGGGTCCAAGTCTCAAGGTCTTAAATTTTCCGGCCGCAACCACTCCGATTATTCCGGAAGGGGTATCTTCACCGAAGAGATTCTTGATGGTTGACTGCTCTGGAATCACAGTGAGCCGGGCAGTTCTGCCTTCTCTCAAAACAGCCACATCGAGCTTCACCCCGGCGCTTTTTTCCACTATGGCCTTGACATCCTGCCAGCTCGCCACTTCCCTTTCGCCTATTGCTGCGATTATGTCCCCTTTCAGGAATCCGGCCTTACTGGCAGGAGATCCCTCTGTTACCTGCCCGATTTCAGGTGTCATAACCTGGATCCCTGATATCATGTAAAGGGGACAAAAGATAAGGGCCGCAAGGAGCAGGTTGGCAACAGGGCCCGCTGCCACTATCGCCATCCTCTTGAGAGGATGCTGAGAGGAAAACGATCTTTCCAGGTCTCTTCGGTCGATTTCTTCCTCTTCTTCTCCTTCTCCAAGCATCTTAACATATCCTCCCAGAGGAAGGGCCGAGATAAGGTATTCGGTTTCGCCTACCCTGCGCCCTATTATCTTGGGGCCGAAACCTAGCGAGAACTTAAGCACCTTGACTCCGAAATATTTGGCGACAAGAAAGTGCCCGAGTTCATGGAAAAAGATCAATATCCCGAGAACTACTATAAACGGGAGTACATAATATAAAAGTATGTTCATTGATTCCTCAATTCCGGCGGCATCTCAGAAAGTCCGCCTCATGCATGGCGCTGAATCCCTCTCCGTTGCATCATAGTTGTAACTGCGGGGCGCACTCCGCAGGGCTTGGGAGCCTTGTATCTGGTGCTTTTTTTCTATTGTCTCAGCCTTTTTGCCGGTTTCTCGATTTCGGCGTAGAGCTAAGGAAACGGCTGGCCTTCTTGGGGGCTCCGGGGTCGTCTCCCTTTTTCGATACCAGCAACTCAATCAATTCGCCTGCCTTTCGCCGGGCCCAGGCATCCGCTTTTAAGACCGATGCAATATCGGCTATGGGAAAGGGCTCGTGGGCCTCCATGGTTTTCTCTATAATTTCGGGAATGTCAAGAAAGCCTATGCGTCCGCCCAGAAAGGCCTCTACAGCTATCTCGTTTGCACCGTTTAAGACTGCGGGCAGGCTATTTTCCCTCCCTGCCGCCTCCATACTGAGTCTGAGGCACTTGAATCGGTCAAGATCAGGTTTGAAAAAATTCAAGGAAGCGATTTCCTCAAGCCTTAGACGAGGTAAAATGTTTACCCTGTGATGAGGATATGCCAGGGCGTAGGAGATGGGTATGGTCATGTCCGGGATACCCATCTGAGCTATAACAGAACCGTCTTTATATTCCACCATGGAGTGCACTATGCTCTGAGGATGTATAAGTATATCAATCTGATCCATTCTTAGATCAAAGAGCCACTTTGCTTCGATAACCTCAAGGCCCTTGTTCATAAGTGTCGCAGAGTCAATTGTTATCTTGCTTCCCATCTTCCAGGTTGGATGGTTCAGGGCCTGCGCGGGGGTTACTTGGCTCATATCTTCTAGGCTGAGGCTTTTAAAAGGGCCGCCCGACGCAGTAAGCACAACGCGCTCAAGGTCCTCTCTTGGGTGTCCCCTGAGTGATTGGAGTATCGCGCTGTGTTCACTGTCAATCGGTATGATGGGTTTGCCCCTATTTCGTGCTTCTTTCACCACCAGGGACCCGGCCATGACCATGGTCTCCTTGTTTGCCAATGCAACGGTCTTTCCGGCCCTGACGGCCTCAAAGGTCGGCACCAGTCCCGCGGCCCCCGCCATGGCTGAGATGAGCGTATCGGCTTCCTCCATGAGCGCCAAAGAGACCAGCCCCTCTGGTCCTACAAATATTCCGGGTCTATGGCCCCCGTCCAACTTTCCTTTCAGTATCTCGGCTGCTTCATCGTTGATTACAGCAACTGCCGCCGGGCGGAACCGCGCGATTTGCCGGGCCAGGAGATCCATGTTTCTTCCGGCCCCGAGGGCAACGATCCGGTAATCCATCGGAGCGGATTCTATCACCCGCAGGGCGGTTACCCCGATTGAGCCTGTTGAACCCAGAAGAGCGATTTTTTTCATTGCCGCCATCTTGCCCTCATCCTACATAAAAACCAGGAAGAGGTAAAGGACAGGTGCGGAAAAAAGTATGCTGTCTATGCGGTCAAGTATCCCGCCGTGGCCCGGAAGCATTGAACCTGAATCCTTTACTCCGTGATGTCGCTTGATTATGGATTCGACAAGATCTCCTATCTGTCCCGACACGGATATTGCCAGAGCTATCGTGAGTGACGACCATAGGCCTGCAAGACGAAAGAATCGGTAAAAGAGCGCAGCCACAAAAACCGCAAGGATGGTTCCGCCTACTGCTCCCTCCCAGGTCTTTTTAGGGCTTACCGCTTCATAGAGCTTGTGGCGGCCGAAGGTGCGGCCACAATAAAAGGCCCCCGTATCGGTTGCAACTATCACGGCTAGAAGAAAAAAAAGCCAGAAATGTCCCTGAGGCATCATGCGGATGGCCGCAAGCATCACCAGAGGCATTACCACATAAATGGTTGCAAGAGCATTTCTCCCCATCATGGCGGTCTGTTGGGGGTCGTGCCTGGGTCTTGCGAACATGAGGTATGTCATGGGAAGCGCGGCCCAGAGCATTATGAAGAAAGGCAGTACCATGAGTTGCCGCAGGAAAACAGCAGCGAAAAAAAGAGCTGTTGCAATATGAGCGCAAATTCTCAGAACCGGAGGGAGATCGGGGGTCATAATACGGTAGCACTCTTCCGTAGCCAGGACGGCAACGGCAAAGATGAACAACATAAAAAGCCACCCTGGGGCCGGGCCGATCATATAAAACACCAAAGGCAGGGCCAGGAGGCCTGTGATCCAACGCTTCAGATGTGTGTTGTCTCCCCTTGGGGATGCTGCAATTCCTTTATCAGTCAAAGACTGCCCCGAATCGCCTCTCTCTTCTCTGAAAGTCCTGAAGAGCCTCCATGTAACATTTCTTGTCGAAGTCGGGCCAGTAAACCTTCGTTACATAGAATTCGGTGTAAGCGATCTGCCAGAGAAGAAAATTACTCACACGATACTCTCCTCCCGTCCTTATCAGGAGATCCGGATCAGGAGTGCCGGAGGTGTAAAGGTGTCTTGAGACAATGTCCTCGGAAATATCCTCGGGACTTATATTGCCAGAGGAGATCAATTTGGAAATGGACCTTACCGCGTCCGTTATCTCCTGCCTCCCGCCATAGCTCAGTGCCAGCGTAAGCACCATTTCGTTGTTGGCCTTTGTCAGATCAATCGCTGATTCCAGGGCCTTTCTGGTTTTATTTGGTAGCCTTGAGGGCCTTCCTATGCAATTGAGACGAATCTTATGTTTCATAAGTCCGTCAACTTCCTCCTTCAAAAACCGCTCAAGAAGTTGCATGAGGGTCTTTACCTCGAAGGCCGATCTCTTCCAGTTTTCTTCTGAGAAGGCGTATAGGGTAAGCCAGGGAATGCCCAGTTCCCTGCTCGTCTCCACGACGGCCCTTACGACATCGGCGCCCTTCTGGTGCCCCTTGATCCTGCTGAGGCCTCTTTGCTTTGCCCAGCGACCATTGCCGTCCATTATGACGGCTACGTGTCTGGGGAGCTTTTCCGGAATAATATCAATCATTGGACATAACTTCGGAGAAATCCATCGAAGGGCTAAAAGATCAGGATCTCCTTTTCCTTCTCTGCTGTTACTGCGTCTATCTTCTTGATGAAGTCATCGGTGATACCCTGCACCTGCTCCTGGCATTTGTACAGATCGTCTTCGGATATCTCTTTTTCGTTTTTCAGTTCCTTGAATAGTTCGTTAGCCTCACGCCTCTGGTTTCTGACTACGATCTTGCTTTCTTCCGCCATCTTCCTTGCGACCTTGACAAGCTCCTTTCTGCGCTCCTCCGTAAGCGGCGGGATTGATATTCTCAGTAGCTTGCCGTCGTTCATGGGAGTGAGCCCCAGGTCGGACTTTAGTATGGCCTTTTCAATGTTTCCAAGGATTGATTTGTCCCAGGGCTGGATGGTAATGAGGCGGCTTTCCGGTACGGAAAGGGATGCCACCTGGTCAACCGGCATGGCCGTATCGTAGCAATCAACCTTGATCCCTTCCAGCAGGGCGGTTGAAGCCCTACCGGTACGAATCCTCTTGAAGTCTTTCTTCAGGACTTCAATGGTCTTATTCATCTTGTCGCGCGTTTCCGAAAGGATTTCATCAATCATCATCCATCCCCCGTAATAAGTGTTCCTATTTTTTCTCCCTTTGCCGCCTTCAGGATGTTGCCGGCCTTCCTTATGTTAAATACGACTACAGGCAGTCTCTTTTCCATGGCAAGAGAGATAGCCGTAAGATCCATCACCTTGAGATTTCGCGCTATAACCTCGCCGTAGCTGAGCCTGGCAAAATGCCTCGCGTTGGGATTCAATTCCGGATCGCTGTCAAAGACCCCGTCAACCTTGGTCGCCTTGAACAGGGCGTCCGCATTGAGTTCAAGCGCCCTCAAGGCGGCGGCGGTATCGGTGGTAAAAAAAGGGTTGCCGGTTCCTGCCGCAGCTATCAGGATGCGACCCTCAGCCAGAACCTCCAGTGCCCTTTCCCTCACATACGGCAGGGCTATACCCGGCATCTGGACAGCCGACATGACAACCGCCTTACAGCCGGTGGACTCTATCGCCTGCCCCAGGGCCAGGGAGTTGATCACAGTTGCCAGCATGCCCATGTGGTCGCCTACCACCCTGTCAACTCCGAAATATTCGGATTTAAGCCCCCTGAAGATATTGCCGCCCCCTACGACTAGAGCAACATCAGTGCCGGAGTTGCGAACGGATGCGATTTCTGCGGCAGTCTTTACAAGCTGAGACGGATCAATACCGAAGTCCCTGTCGCCCGAAAGGGCCTCTCCGCTCAGTTTAAGCAATATCCGCTTAAAAGGCCGGCGGATATCACTTGTCATTAGACTCTCCAAGCTGATAACGAACAAAACGCCTTATGATTATCTTTTCTCCTGTCTTGGCCATGATGTCGTTAAGAAGGTCTTTGATCTTGATGTCAGGGTTCTTGACGAAAGGCTGCTCCATGAGGCATGCCTCCGTGTAGAACTTGCTCATTTTGCCTTCTACCATTTTTTCTATGACCTTTTCGGGTTTTCCTGATTCCTTGGCCTGTGTCGCGTATATTTCCTTTTCTCTTTCAAGGACCTGGGGGGGAATGCCCTCTTTGTCCACGGATATAGGGCTGGAAGCCGCAATCTGCATGGCAAGATCCTTTATAAAAGTAGAGAAATCGGCGGTTCTGGCCGAAAAATCCGTCTCGCAGTTCACCTCCACCAGCACGCCTATTTTTCCCCCCGCGTGGATATAAGACTGTATCTGCCCCTGCGATGTCACACGAGCGCTCCTCTTCTGAGCGGTAGCGATGCCTTTCTTCCTCAGGTAGTCAACCGATTTATCGAGATCCCCGCCGGTATTTGCAAGGGCCTCCTTGCAGTCCATAATTCCAACGCCCGTCTTTTCTCTAAGTTGCTTTATGAGTGCAGCAGAAATTTCCACCGTAGATTACCCCCTTTTCATTTGGTTGCCGTATCGACGGCCCTGTAAAGAACCCAGTTGCCGTGCAGCCTGCCCTTTAGCTGCAGGCAGACATACGCAGCAACCCTCTTCGTTTATGCGTTACGATTAAGCAATACCGGACGGTCTATTCTGCCTCTATAGGAGGCTTAACCTCAGTTGCCGCTGGTGCTTCTTTGACGGCTGAGTCGTCTCTCTTAGGAAGAACGATTACTTCCGGTCCGTTTTCGCCTTGGCTTGCCGCCACTGGCTGCGCAGCCTGAGCCTCCTGGCTTTCCTTCTGTGCATCCGTCTCGGCTCTTAGTCGCTCTTCGGCCAGGTTGTGTCCTTCTATACAGGCATCGGCCATCTTGGAGCATACAAGGCGGATGGCCCTTATGGCATCATCATTCCCGGGGATTATCAGGTCTATTTCGTCGGGGTCGCAGTTGGTATCGGCAATGGCTATAACGGGTATCCCAAGTCTCCTGCCCTCCTTGACGGCTATATGTTCCCTCTTGGGATCAACCACAAATATAGCCCCGGGAAGTTCATCCATGTTCTTTATTCCGCCGAGGTTTTTCTCAAGCTTAATGATTTCCTTCTCCATCTTGAGGACTTCTTTCTTGGTATAGCGCTCGATGGTGCCGTCCCTTTTCATGGCCTCAAGCTCCTTGAGCCTTGCGATGCTTTTCTTCAAGGTCTGAAAATTCGTCAGTGTGCCGCCCAGCCATCTGTTTACCACAAAAAACATGCCGCATCGTTCGCTTTCTTCCACCACTGATTCATGGGCCTGTTTCTTGGTGCCGATAAAAAGCACTGAATAGCCGTCTGCAACGGTCTTTACCACGAATTCATAAGCGTTCTTGAAAAGCCTTACTGTCTTTTGAAGATCTATGATGTGAATGCCGTTGCGTGCCCCGAAGATGTAAGCCTTCATCTTTGGGTTCCATCTTCTGGTCTGGTGCCCGAAATGGACCCCGGCTTCCAGAAGCTCCTTCATGCTGATTGCTACCATAAAAAAACCCCCTTTGATTTTTTGGAGGCCTTGACCACTGTCTAGGCCACGGTTAATCCTCTGCCCGGGGTTCTATCTATAAGACCCGTGATCACGGGGCACCATGACTCTCTCCCGGACGTGTGTTATTGATGCCGCCACTCGTATCTTGATTGATGAGGCTTGCCCTGCTAGAATAAAAAAGCTGTATTGAGGAAGGGCATGTCTCACATTTACAGGATGAAAGGCTTAGCCACGAGTTTTAGCAAACCTAATCTATTAACACTTTGTCGTTTCAAAAGCAAGCATAAAGTTATATGAATATTTAAAAGAAGGCCGCGGCTTGCTAACGGCCATGCCTGAGGGGCGGTAGAATAAGAATCTAGGGCTTATGGTAACTACTCAGGTTCAAAGTTCAAGGGTTCACGGTTCAAGGTTAGAGAGCGATAAAGATTGAACGGTTTGAGGATATTTATGCCCTTTTGGGACACAACGAAGCATGAAAATCACCCCCACCCTCCCCTCCCCCGTCGAGGGGGAGGAATAAAGGGAAGGGGCATTTTCATATAAAGAGACAAATACAAGATGCCGGTCGTATTAAATAGTGCCCATCCGTAAATGGCTATTTTCACCGATTTCTTCGTTGGGCTCAAATTTTAATCCTCGAAATACCTCAAGTATTAATGTGGTTAAAATTATCGCCCGCCTTGAACTCGACGAAACTATCTCATTTAAGGATGGACACTAAATAGGGATTGGATTTGGATAACCGTGAACCTGACAACCTGAGCAGTTACGGTTTATGAAAGCAGTATTGCCTGAAGCAAGGGGTGGATTTGTCCGGGTGGATCCAGAAAAAGAAAATAAGAGTTACGGAAACGCCGCTCTTCTCGATGTTAGATTGAGGCTCGATGAGGAGGAGGGCTCAAGACTTTCTCCCTGGGCATGCCGCAGCAGGGATGCCGTCAGAAAAGAAACCGAACCCTCTATAATTGCAGGACACAGACAGCAGTTCTCCATTGACGGTGACCGCATCCTCCATTCTCATGCCTATTCCCGATATATAGACAAGACGCAGGTCTTCTATCTTATAAAAAACGATCACATCACTCACAGGGTGCTCCATGTTCAGTTCGTAAGCAAGATTGCCAGGACTATAGGTCGTCTGCTCAGACTCAATGAGGATCTCATAGAGGCTATAGCACTGGGGCATGACATCGGCCATACCCCCTTCGGCCACGATGGAGAGAGGTTTCTTTCAGATATCTGCGTTTCCAGGGGCATAGGGTTTTTTCATCACAATATACAGAGCGTCAGATTTCTTAGGGATATAGAGCGAAAGGGAAGAGGATGGAATCTTACGTTGCAGGTACTGGACGGCATTTTGTGCCATGACGGGGAAATTCACGAACAGAGCCTTGTGCCCGTGGCCGGAAAAAGCTTCGAGACACTTGAAGATGAAATCGCAGCAAAGAGTATGTACCCTGGTTCCCGGATAAGGCCGATGACCTTGGAGGGATGCGTGGTAAGGATGGCCGATACCATAAGTTACATAGGTAGAGACATAGAAGATGCCATAAGACTTGAGATAATCAGCCGTGATGATATCCCGGCCTCCTGCAGGAGGGTGCTGGGTGATACAAACGGGACGATAGTTTACACGCTGGTCCAGGACCTTGTGGCTTCAAGCTTGGGCAAAACCACTGTATCTTTCAGCGAAGAGGTCAGCGAGGCGCTCAAAATACTGAAGGAATTCAACTGGGAGAATATCTATGGTAATCCCAGGATCAAGGGCCAGCAGGAGAAGATAAGGCTCATGTTTGAACTTCTCTTTGAAAAATACCTGGATGATTACATCTCGGGCAGGGATGATTCCGATATATTTCTGGAGTTTCTTGACGGTATGTCTGATAAATACGTCTCCTCCAATGCTCCGGCGGCAGTAGTGAGGGATTTTATAGCGGGCATGACGGACGACTACTTCCTGGCGCAGTGTAGGAAAAAGCTCTTCCCGTCGCCCATGGAACAGATTCCCGGCTCAAAAAAGAGATCGCAAAAAAAATATCGCCTCGACACTGCTCAAAAAGAGGGGAGGAATATTTAAGGCCAATCATTTTCCGAAGCGGCCTCTTGTCCATGAAAGTTATGAGGCTGACCTAAAGGAGCTTGTGAAAATATTATCAAAACAAAAGCGGTTGACAAACAATAAATCTACTAGTAAAGGTATTCGCGCATCCCTCCGGGGGATGCGGGTAGAGCTTTTCAAATTATCATTTCTTTCTGGACATTAGTTCTTCATTATCAAGATTAATATGGAGGCCCGTGAAATGGTTCAAGGGGGAGCACTTAGGGAGGGTGATACTATCCTGGAGCTTAAGGACGTCCACATGTACTTCGGCAAGGTAGCCGCCCTTTCCGGAGTTAGTCTGGACGTGAAGAAAGGGGAAATCCACTCCATTATCGGGCCTAATGGGGCTGGCAAGACCGTGATGATGAACTGCATCAACGGTCTTTACAGGCCTCAAAAGGGTGATGTCGTCTATAAGGGCCGCCGCATAAATGACCTGAAGCCCTATCAAAGGGCTGAGCTGGGGCTTTCGAGGACATTTCAAAAGGTAGAACTCTTCGGGGGCATGAGCGTCCTTGACAATATAAGACTAGGCAGGCACATCCATCTTCACTCCGGTATTGGCTGCGGCTCCATATACATAGGTAAGACAAAAAAAGAGGAACTTGAATGCCGCAAATTTCTTGAGGAAGAGATCATTGATCTCCTTGAGATAGAAGATATCCGCGATAAGACCGTCCACATGCTTCCTTACGGTCTTCAAAAACGTGTTGAGCTGGGAAGGGCTCTTGCCCTGCAACCGGAGCTTCTACTGCTCGACGAACCTCTGGCCGGCCTCAATCTTGAAGAGGTTGAGGATATGGCGCGATTCATCCTTGACATCAATGAAGAGAAAAGGTGGAGGGTCACCTGTATCCTGGTCGAGCATGACATGGGCGTGGTCATGGACATATCGAACAGGGTCTTTGTCCTCAACTTCGGTAACCCCATCATGGACGGACCTCCCTCCGAGGTTCAGAAGAATCCTGAGGTCGTTAAGGCGTATCTGGGCGAAGAGGATTCGTATTCCACAAGGAGGTAAGGGTGCAGATGCAGCAAACCGGGATCGAAATAACCAAGGACCTTACAATTCCAAAGCTCTTTGTCGCGCAGTGCAAAAAATACGGCAAGAATAAGGTGGCGATGCGGGAAAAGGAGTTCGGCATTTGGATCCCCTTTACCTGGCAGGACTATTACGACAATGTGAAGTATCTCTGTCTTGGGATGGTGAGTCTTGGTCTTAAAAAAGGCGATAAGGTGGCGATGATCGGAGACAACAGGCCGGAGGGTCTGTGGGCTGAGATGGCCGCCATGTGTGCCGGGGGAATCGGGGTCTGGCTCTTCCAGGACTGTATGATGGACGAGGTGAAATACATAATTGACCACTCCGACACCACCTTTTTCGTGGGCGAGACCCAGGAGGAGGCCGACAAGGCCCTTGCAATAAAGGATGCCTGCCCGAGGCTTAAATGGATTTTGTGGGATGATCCGAAGGGCATGAGGAACTACAAAGAGGACTTCCTCATAAGTATCAAAGAGCTTCAGGAAAAGGGCAAGGAGCTTGACAAGAAAGATCCGGGTCTTTTCGAAAAGATGGTCAGTGATGGTCATGGAGACGAAACATGCCTTCTCTTTTACACATCAGGAACCACCTCCTTACCTAAGGGCGCGCTTTTAAGCCATTGGAACATGCTGACCATGGGACACAATCTCATGTCGGTTGACCCATGCTACGATACCGATGATTTTGTTTCCTATCTGCCTTTCGCCTGGATAGGGGAGCAGATGATGTCCATATCATGCGGCCTTCAGATAGGCTATACCCTCAATTTCCCCGAAGAACCCGGGACAGCCAGGGAAAATATCAGGGAAATAGGACCGCATGTAATGTTTGCGCCCCCCAGACTTTATGAGGGAATGACCAGGCAGGTGCAGGTCAAGTATATTGACTCAACCTGGATAAAGAAGAAGGTATATGAATTTGCCACATGGGTAGGCTACAGGGTGGCGAATTTGAAATTCGAAGGAAAGAGCGTGCCTGCCGGTATGACAATTCTTAACTGGATCGCATATCTCCTCATGCAGAAGAAACTCAAGGACCACTTGGGTATGTCTCATCTGAGGCATTGCTATACGGGAGGCGCTGCGATGGGACCTGACCATTTCAGGTTCTTTCACGCCCTTGGGGTAAACCTCAAGCAGATTTACGGGCAGACCGAGATAGCAGGAATCTCAATCGTCCACAGGGACGGAGGCGTTAAATTTGATACCGTCGGGACACCTATTCCGGAGACCGAAGTCAAGATCACGGATGCAGGGGAGATTATAACAAAAAGTCCTTCCGTATTTCTGGGATATTACAAGAATGATGAGGCTACAGTTAAGACCCTTGTGGACAATTGGCTCTATTCCGGGGACAGGGGATTTATTGACGAGGATGGGCACCTTGTTGTTTTCGACCGTTCAAAGGATGTCATGACTCTTAGAGACGGGAGACCCTTCTCTCCACAGTACCTGGAGACAAGGCTCAAATTCAGCCCTTACATACAGGAGGCATGGGTTATCGGGGACAAGAGGGACTACATAACGGCAGTCATGTGTATTGATTATGCGGTTGTAGGAAAGTGGGCCGATGAAAAGAAGCTCAACTACACCAGCTATCAGGAGCTTTCTCAGAAGGTGGAGGTCTATGATCTGGTGCAAAAACAGATTGAGGAGGCTAACAGGGACCTTCCGGAAGTGGCGAAGATACATAAATTCGTAAACCTCTACAAGGCGTTTGACGCAGATGATGAGGAACTTACAAGGACTTCCAAGCTCAGGAGGGCCTTTGTGGAAAACAGGTACAAGGATATCCTTGCGGCCCTGTATTTGGATGCGGATATGGTACACATGGATACGACAATCACCTATGAGGACGGCAGGGAACAGCGCATCAAAACCGATCTCGCGATTCGGAAGGTCAAGGTCTAGGAGGTAAGGCACTATGGAACTCTTCTTAATGACCATCACGACGGGTATCATGGTGGGGGGAATCTATGCCCTTGTAGCTCTCGGGTGGGTGCTCATCTACAAATGCTCAGGAGTACTCAATCTTGCCATGGGCGAACTTACCCTCATTGGGGCATACGTTACCTATTCACTCTATGAGGCCGGTCTTCCTTTCATAGTTGCGGTTCTGGGAACGCTTGCCGTAGGTATTGTGCTTGGTTTTCTTTGTGAAAGGATTTTTTTGGATAAACTAATAGGCGAGCCGATCCTTTCGGTCATAATGGTGACAGTGGGCATGTCATTTTTCTTCAAGGGCATAGTCCAGTTCATTTGGGGGTCGGACACGAGAGTTTTCGATCCCCCGGTTTTTTCCCTGCACCCTATTGAGATAGGTTTTCTAAGAGTCTCGTCGGTTTATCTATGGTCCTTTATCCTTTCAATAGTGCTGCTTCTCATATTTGTGGCGTTTTTCAAATATACAAGGTGGGGGCTTTCCATGCAGGCAACGGCTGACGATGAAACGGCGGCGCTTTCACTTGGCGTGAGCGCGCGGTTTGTTTACGCTGCGGCCTGGGCTATAGCGTTTATGAGCGCCGGGGTCGGGGGGGCACTACTAGGCAACATAAACGGCATAAATATCTCTGTAGGATATCTTGGCCTGCTGGTATTGCCTGCGGTTGTTCTCGGAGGACTCAATTCCGTGCCTGGAGCCATAGCCGGTGGTATCATAATAGGGCTCTTGCAGAATCTTGGAGGCACCTATCTCGATCAGTATTTTCCCGGAGGAGTAAAGGAAATAATGCCCTTTGCATTTATGGCGGTATTCCTGCTCTTTAAGCCTTATGGTCTGTGGGGATGGGAAAGAATAGAGAGGGTTTAAGGATAATCGAAGAAAGGCCCGAAGAGATATAGTTTATGAGAAAGGCCTTTTAATTATTAGCAAATAACTCGGAGGGGGATTCCTATATGTCCAGTGTGTGGCTACCGTGCGGTGACTACCATGAGAATTACCTTCAGGATCAGGGATGGTGGCAGTCTAA
>Ga0210028_1000868_pt1 | contig 25845 bp, 25 predicted proteins | sample CryGeymeta201513_FD_185468 | JGI IMG/M metagenome (GOLD analysis project Ga0210028, IMG submission 185468) | Groundwater microbial communities from Crystal Geyser aquifers in Utah, USA - Crystal Geyser metaG 2015-13 (SPAdes) (version 2) | ecosystem: Environmental > Aquatic > Deep subsurface >...
TCGGGCAAGACCACCCTGCTGCGCCTGCTGGCCGGGCTGATCGCGCCGACCTCGGGCCAGGTGCGGGTGGCCGGATTCGATCCCGCGCGCGACCGCAGGTCCGCCGTCGCGGCGCTTGGCATATTGTTCCAGAACCCCGATCACCAGATCATCTTTCCCACCGTCGAACAGGAACTGGCCTTCGGCCCGCGCCAGCAGGGCCAAACCGACGCAGCCGCCCGCGCCCTGGCCCGCGCCACCCTGGCGCGCCATGGCCGCAGCCATTGGGCGCAGGCTTCGGTCGCGACCTTGTCGCAGGGCCAGCGCCACTATCTGTGCCTGATGGCGGTGCTGATGCTGCAGCCCGCCACCATCCTGCTCGACGAGCCCTTCACCGACCTTGATCTGCCCACCCGCGCCCGGCTGATCCGCGCTCTGCACGCCCTGCCGCAGCGCCTGATCACCATCACCCACGACCCGCGCCTGCTGGCGGGCTATGACCGGGTGCTGTGGCTCGAGGCCGGGCGGATCCGGCAAGACGGCCCGGCTGACGCGGTGCTGGCCGCCTTTGTGGCCGAGATGACCCGGATCGGAGAGTGTGATGCTGACACTGACCTCGCCCTGTGAGACCGCCCTGCACCGCCTGCCCGCCGGGGGCAAACTACTGGCGCTGGCGCTCGCGACCCTGGGGCTGATGGCGCTGACCGATCTGCGGCTGATCGCCCTGGTAACGGCCGCGACAGCGCTGCTTTACCTCGCGCAGGGTCTCGCCTTCACCACCCATGGCGCCCGGATGCTGCGCCCGCTGTGGCCGTTTCTTCTGGTGCTGGCTCTGTGGCACGGCATCAGCGGCGAGATCGCGCGCGGCGCGGCCATCGGCCTGCGCCTGCTGAGCGCCGTGGCGCTGGCCAATCTGGTGACCATGACGACCCGGCTCGACGACCTGATCGCGGTGCTGGAACGGCTGGCGCAGCCGCTCGCCCGGCTGGGCCTCAAGCCCCGCGTGCTGGCGCTGGCGCTGGCGCTGGCAATCCGCTTCACGCCGGTATTGCTGGACAAGACCCGCGTCCTGATGCAGGCATGGCGCGCACGCAGCCCGCGCCGCCCCGGCTGGCGGGTGGTGCTGCCGGTGCTGCTGATCGCCCTTGACGACGCCGATCATGTCGCCGAAGCATTGCGCGCGCGCGGCGCGTTGTAATTCTCCCTCGACCCGAAAAGGACACCCGATGGAACGCAGTCTTGCTTATGTCGCCCTGTTCGCCGCGCTGATCGCGGTGCTGGGGCTGGTGCCGCAGATCACCCTGATCTCGGGGGTGCCGATCACCGCCCAGTCGCTCGGCGTGATGCTGGCCGGCACCGTGCTTGGGGCGCGGCGCGGGGCGCTGGCGGTGCTGCTGTTTCTGCTGCTGGTGGCGCTTGGCCTGCCCTTGCTGTCGGGCGGGCGCGGCGGGCTGGGGGTGTTTGCCGGGCCGACCGTCGGCTTTCTGATCGGCTTCCCGGTCGCCGCCTACGTCGCCGGTCTGGTGGTCGAGCGCTGGTCGGTGCGCTTGGGTCTTGCGGCCCTGGTCGGGGCATTCCTTGGCGGTATCGTGGTGCTTTACGCCTTCGGCATTGTCGGCATGAGCGTGGTGCTGGGCAAGACCCTGCCCGAAGCCGCGCTGCTGGTCACCCCGTTCGTGCCGGGCGATCTGATCAAGGCCGGGCTGTGCGCGCTGCTGACCGACGCCCTGGCGCGGGTCCGCCCCGGTGCCCTGCTGTCGCGCCCCTGAGCCCCCCGCCCACTTCTTCTTTGCCGAAATACTCCGGGGGGAGGCCGCAGGCCCGGGGGGCAGCGCCCCCCGCCTTATTACGCCACGGGGCAGCGCCCCCCGCCCTACGCTACGCGGCAGCGCCCCCTGCCTTACGCCACCTTTTCCAGCACCACCTCGGGGGCAACCCCAAGGGCGCGGCAGACGTCGCGGGTCAGATGCGGGCGGTTGAGGGTGTAGAAATGCAGATCCTCGACTCCCTCGCTCAGCAGGGTGTCGCACAGCTCGGTGCACAGCGCGACCGACAGCAATTCCTCGCGCCCGTCGCGTTTGGCGGCGGCGTAGGCTTCGATCAGCGTGGCTGGCACCTGCATGCCGCAGCGCGCGGCAAACTTGTGCGCGCCCTCGAAGCTTTCGATCGGCAGGATGCCGGGAATGATCGGCGCGGTGATGCCCTGACGCGCGCACAGATCGCGAAAGCGCAGAAAGGTTTCGGCCTCGAAGAAGAACTGGGTGATGGCGCTTGATGCCCCCGCCGCCAGCTTGCGCTTGAGCCAGGCGACATCGGCGTGGCTGTCGGCGGCTTCAGGGTGGGGCTCGGGATAGGCCCCGACCCGCAGCTTGAACTTGCCAGTCGCGGCCAGCGCCTCGATCAGCTCGATCGAATCGGCAAAGCCTTCGGGATGGGGCGCAAACCGCCCCTGCCCTTTCGGCGCATCACCGCGCAGCGCCACGATCTCGGTCACCCCGGCTTCGGCGTAGGCGGTGGCGATTTCCAGGGTCTCGGCCCGGCTGGCATCGACGCAAGTCAGGTGGGCCGCGACATTGATCCCGTAGTTGCGGCCGATCGTCGTTACCGCCTCGTGCGTCAGCTTGCGGGTGGTGCCGCCCGCGCCGTAGGTGACCGACACGAAATGCGGCTTCAGCGGCACCAGCGCCTGCACCGTCTCCCACAGCCGGAACGAGGCATCCAGGGTCTGCGGCGGGAAGAATTCGAACGATACGCGCGGCGTGGTCATGGGCGGTGTCTCCTGCTTGAAGCCCCTTGTCGCAGATCATGCGATGTGAAACAAATTCATAATCCGCAAGATCATTATGAGGCTGACCGCGATGTATCTTGAATTCCGCCACCTGCGCACGATCTGGGCCATAGATCAGGCCGGCGGGCTGGCGCGCGCTGCCGATCTGATGAACATGACCCAGTCGGCGCTGTCGCATCAGGTCAAGGGGCTCGAGGATCAGGCCGGGGTCGAGCTGTTCGTGCGCCGCTCGAAGCCCTTGAAGCTGTCGGCAGCGGGGCAGCGGCTGTTGCGCCTGGCCAACCGGGTATTGCCGGAAATCGAGGCGGCCGAAGAAGAATTCCGCGCCCTGCGCTCGGGCAAGACCGGGCGGCTGCACATCGCGATGGAATGTCACGCCTGTTTTGACTGGCTGCTGCCGGTGCTTGAGCAGTTCCGCCACGCCTGGCCCGAAGTCGATGTCGATATCCGCGCCGGACTTTCGTTCGAAGCGCTGCCCGCGCTGCTGCGTGAAGAGGTCGATCTGGTGATCTCGTCCGATCCGGTGCGGCTTGACGGCGTGCAGTTCAACCCGCTGTTCGACTATCACCCCACCTTCGTTGCCGCGAGCGCCCACAAGCTGGCCGCCAAGGCCATGATCGCGGCCGAGGATTTCCGCGACCAGACCCTGATCACCTACCCGGTGGCGCGCGACAAGCTCGACGTATTCACCGAGCTGCTGACCCCGGCCCGGGTCGAGCCGCGCGCCTTGCGCCAGGTCGAGCTGACGGCGGTGATCCTGCTGCTGGTGGCCTCGAATCGCGGCGTGACGGTGTTGCCCGACTGGGTGCTGCGCGGCGTGCAGGGCAATCCCGACTTTGCGCTGCGTCCGCTGGGCGGTGGCGGCGGCATCACCCGCCGGCTTTATGCCGCTACCCGCGACGCCGATGCGCACCAGCCCTTCATGGCGCATTTCCTGCGGCTGGGGCGATCAGAGCCGGTCAAGCTGCAACGCGGCGCGTAAGCCCGGCCTTGTCTTTCAACATCCTGACCGATCTTGATTTTGTCGTCTCGAACCGGCACTACCCCCGGCTTTCGCTTTATCGCCCGCGGCCGGGATGGTATCGAGGCGGCAACGCCGGTCAGGAGTCGCGCGAGGAATGGCTGATCCGACCTTATCCGAATCGCGCCGCACCCGGGTCTGGACCCGGCTGCGCGCGGCCCTGCCCTATGTGGTGGCGGTCGGCCTGTTCGGGCTGGGGCTTTACGCGCTGACCCACCTGCTGTCGTCGGTCGATATCAAGGCGGTCGCGGTGCAGATCAAGGCCACGCAATGGTCGACCTTGGCGCTGGCGCTGCTGGCGACGCTGGCGGCCTATCTGGCGCTGGTCGGCTATGACTGGTCGGCGCTGGCCTACATCGGCAAGCCGCTGCCGCTGCCGGTGGTGATGACCGGCGGCATCATGGCCTATGCTTTCGGCAACACCATCGGGCTCAGCGCGGTGTCCGGGGGCGCGGTGCGCTACCGCATCTATTCCGGGCTGGGCCTTGATGGCTATGACGTGGCGGCGGTATCGACCTTTGCCGCGGTCTCGTTCGGGGTCGCGGCGACCATGGTCGGGCTGGCAGCCCTGGCGCTGCATCCCGCCGCCCTTGCCAGTGTGCTGCCGCTGCCGGCCCTTGCCGTGCGCGCGCTGGCGCTGGCGGGCATTGCGGTGGTGCTGGTGCCGCTGGCGATTGCCGCCTGGCGTCAGGGCGAGCTGCGGCTGGGGCGGTTCGCGCTGCGCGCGCCCACGCTCAAGGTGCTGGGCGGGCAGATGCTGTTCAGCCTGACCGACATCTCGTTTTCGGCGCTGACCCTTTATGTGCTGCTGCCGCCTTCGGAGATCGGCTTTTTCACCTTCCTTGCGGTGTTTGCCGCCGCCACCATGGCAGGCATCCTAAGCCATGTGCCGGGCGGGGTGGGGGTGTTCGAGACGGTGGTGGTGGCGGCGCTGTCGGCCACCACGCCGGTGCACCAGATCGCGGCGGCGCTGCTGCTGTTCCGGCTGGTCTATTATATCGTGCCCTTCGTGCTGGCACTGGCGGTGCTGGCGCTTTACGAGACCTGGCAGGCGCTCGGGCTGGCAGCCCCGCACGGGCCGCTGGGGCGGGCGCTGAGCCTGACCCAGCCGGTGCTCAGCACGATGTCGCCACTGGCCCCGGTGGTGCTGGCGGCGATGATCTTCGGGGCCGGGCTGTGGATGAGCCTTGCCGCCCTGATCCCGCCCACCTCGGATGCCGCCGAAGCCGCCGAGGCGTTGTTCCCGCTGGTCTTCGTCGAAGGCGGGGCACTGCTGTCAAGCGCGCTTGGGGCGGCGATGGCGGTGCTGGCGCTGGGCGTGGCGCGGCGCAGCTATGGGGCCTGGCTGGTGTCGCTGGCAGCCCTGGCGGCGGGGATGCTGGTGGCGCTGGTGCAGGGTTTTGATTACCCGCGCGCGCTGGTGCTGGGGCTGGCCTGCCTGATCCTGCTGCCGTTCCGGTCCGAGTTCTACCGCCGCACCCAGTTGACCCATGCCGGGTTCTCGCCGGGCTGGCTGGTGCTGGTGCTGGCCAGCGCTGCGGCGTTCGGCTTTGTGTTCTTCCTTGCCTTCAAAAGCGCGCCCTATGCCGCTGATCTGTGGTGGCAGTTTGCGGTGGACGAACGCGCGCCACGGGCGCTGCGGGCGGGGCTGCTCGGCAGTATGGCGATCAGTATTGCGACCCTGCTGTTGTTGCTGCGCTCGCCGCATTTCAAGCCCCATCCGCCCAGCCCCGCCGACCTCGCCCATGCCGCGCGGATCGTGGCGGCGGGCGACATGCCGGATGCGGCTTTCGCGCTGACCGGCGACAAGACCCTGCTGTTTTCCGCCAGCAATGATGCCTTCCTGATGTTCGGGGTGCAGGGCCGGTCGTGGATCGCACTCGGCGGGCCGGTCGGGGCACCGGGGGCGTTTGCCGATCTGGCCTGGGCCTTTACGGACTCGGCCCGCCGCGCCGGGGCGCGCCCGGTGTTCTACGAAGTGGATCAGCGCGATGTGATGCTGATGCGCGACCTTGGGCTGACCTTGCACAAGCTGGGCGAGGAAGCGGTGGTCGATCTGGCGCGCTTCGATCTGGCAAGTGCGGATCACGCGGCGCTGCGCGCCAGCCATGATCAGGCGCGGCAAAGCGGGCTGACGCTTGATTTCGTGACACCGCCGCACGACCAGGCGCTGTGGGCCGACCTGCGCCCGGTCTCAAACGCCTGGCTGGCCACCAAGCACCTGCGCGAAATGAACTTTTCGGTCGGCCGGTTTGATCCGACATGGCTGGGCCAATGGCCGCTGGGGGTGGTGCGCCAGCACGGGCGGATCGTGGCTTTCGCCTCGCTGCTGGTGACCGCAGGCAAGGGGGCCGCGACCATTGATCTGGTGCGCCACAGCCCCGACGCCCCCGAGGGCGTGATCGCGTTCCTGTTCACCGGGCTGGCGCTGGCACTCAAGGCGGAAGGCTATGCCCGCCTGTCGCTGGGCATGGCCCCGCTGGCCGGGTTCGAGGCCCGGCGCACCGGGCGGTTGTGGCACCGGTTCGGGGCGGCGATCTTTCGCCATGGCGGCAATTTCTACAACTTTGCCGGGCTGCGCGCCTTCAAGGCGCAGTTTGGTCCCGATTGGCACCCGCATTATCTGGCCGTGCCGTCGGCGCTGCCGCCGCTGTTGCCGCTGGCCGATGCGGCGCTGCTGATCGGCGGCGGGACGCGCTTGCCAGACCGCGCGCGCAAGAGCAAGCTTGGCAAACGATGAAAACCAAATTGCCCGTGATGCCGCACGATCTTTCGGTCGCTTCCTACAACATCCACAAGGGTATCGGGGCGGATCGGCGGCGCGATCTTGGCCGCACTGCGGCGGTGATTGCTGAAATCGGGGCCGACATCGTGGCCCTGCAAGAGGCCGACACCCGCTTCGGCACCCGCACCGGGCTGCTGGACCTGGAAGCTCTGCAGCGCGACCTCGGGTTGATCGCGGTGCCGCTGGCAGGCAATGGCCCGGCGCACGGCTGGCATGGCAACCTGCTGCTGGTGCGCGGCGCCGTGATCGAAGTGGTGCGTCCGCTGGTGCTGCCGGGGTTCGAGCCGCGCGGCGCGCTGCTGACCGATCTGGTGATCAAGGATCAGCCGCTGCGGGTGATTGCCGCCCATCTTGGCTTGCTGCCCGGCTCGCGCAGCGCCCAGACCCGTGCCCTGCTTGATCAGATCGCCGGTCTGGACGCGCGCCCGACCCTGCTGATGGGCGATCTCAACGAATGGCGCAGCGGTGGCGCGGCACTGGACAATCTGGCGCAGCATTTCAACGCCAGCCCCTTGGTGCGCAGTTTTCCCGCCCGCTTTCCGATGCTGGCGCTGGACCGGCTGATGATCTGCGCCCAGGGCACGCTGATGGACATCACGGCCCATGATTCGCCGCTGGCGCGGCGCGCTTCGGATCACCTGCCGCTCAAGGCGCGGTTGCGGCTGGCCGAGGCCGCGCGGTCGGATACAAGATGATCCTGACCGGCGTCAAGCTGCTGGCCTGGCTGCTGGCGCTGGTGGCGCTGGTCACGCTGGCGTCGTGGTCGGGCTACCGCTCCTGGCGCCGGTTTGCCCGGCAGGCGCGCGGGCCGGGCTCGACCGCCCTGCCCTGCGGCGAGCCAAAGACCGCGCTGGATCAAATGTTCGCGCCGCTTGAGGCTGCCAATCCGGGGCAAAGCGGCCTCGCCAACCTGCTTGATAATGCCGACGCCTTTGCCGCCCGCGCGCTGTCGGCGCAGGCGGCGGGGCGCAGCCTTGATCTGATGTATTACATCTGGCGCACCGATATCACCGGCTGGCTGTTGCTGGCCGATCTGATGGCGGCGGCCGATCGCGGGGTGCGCATCCGGCTGCTTTTGGATGATGTCAACGTGCAGGGGTTTGACCCGGCCTTTCTGGCGCTGAACCAGCATCCCAACATCGCGGTGCGGCTGTTCAACCCGACCCGCAACCGCGGCAACGTGATTCGGCGGGTGCTGGAAATGCTGCTCGGAATGACGCGTTTCAACCGGCGGATGCACGGCAAGCTGTGGATCGCCGACGGGCGGCTGGCGATCCTTGGCGGGCGCAACATCGCCGACAGCTACTTCGGCGCGCTGGAGGGCGGCGCGCGCAATGCGAGGGATGCCGATGTAATGCTGACGGGTGCCAGGGTGGCCGAGGTTTCGGCGGTGTTCGACAGCTACTGGAACCTCGGGCTGGCGCTGCCGATCCTGACGCTGTGGCCGCGCTTTCGCATCAACACCGGCCGGTTTCGCCGCAGGCTGGCGCGGCACGCCGGATCGAGCGCGGCGCGCCGGTTCCACACCCAATCGGTCGGGGCGCGCGACCCGACCCAGCTTGCCGCGCGGCTGCACTGGACCGACCAAGTGCAGGTGCTGGCCGATCCGCCGGAAAAGGCCTATGGCCAGCGCACCAAGCCTTGGATGGCCGATGCCATCGCGGCGCTGCTGGATGGCGCCAAGCGCGAGGTGCGGCTGATCACCCCCTATTTTGTGCCGGGCACGCCGGGGCTTGAACGCTTCACCGCGCTGCTGGCAGGCGGGGTGCGGGTCCGGCTTTTGACCAACGCGCTGGCGGCCACCGACCATGTGCTGGTGCACGGCGCTTACCGCATCTATCGCGGCCCGCTGCTGACAGCCGGGGCCAGCATCCACGAATTTGCGCCGCCGCGCCCGCCGGGCGGTCGGCGCGATGTGCTGCATTCCAAGGTGTTCATCATCGACGGACGGCAGGCCGTGGTGGGGTCGCTGAACCTCGATCTGCGCTCGGCGCTGACCAACACCGAGCTTGGGCTGCAATTCGAAGAACCTGAACTGGTGGCCGAATTGCTGGCCCATTTCGACCGCCTGGCTGCCCCCGATCAGGCCTATGCGCTGGCGCTGAACGACGGGCGGCTGCACTGGTCGGTGGCGCGCCCAGGCCTGCCAATGCAGCTCGATGTCGAACCCGAGGCCCGGTGGCGGATGCGCGCCCTGTCCTGGATCATAGGCCACCTGCCGATCCACGGCTACTTGTAGCGCCGTCACCCGCCCGCGAAAAATGCCGCCGCCCCCGCCACCAGCGCGGCCAGGCTGCCAAGCGCCACCCGCAGCCCGATTGCCGCGCCACCCAGCCACGCCGCCATCACGGCCTTGGCGGCGGTGTTGACCGCCACCGCCAGCAGGATCGCCGGGGCCGCCAGCGCCGCCACCGCCTCGGCCCGCGCGATCGAGATGGTAATGGCATCAACATCGGCCACCCCTGCCAGCGCCGCCACCGCCAGCACCCCGCCACCGCCCCAGACCCGCTGCACCAGCTCGACCGCCAGCATCACCACCACGATGAACCCCGCAAGACGCAGCGAGGTCGCCACCGCCAGCGGATTGGTGATGGCAAGCTGCGCTGTCGGCTGATCGGTCGGCTGCCGACTGGCCGCCCGGATCAGGCTCAGCGCCACCCCTGCCTGCACCAGCGCGGCCAGCGCCAGCGGCAACCACAGCACCCCGATCAGGCCGGGATTGAGCGCGCCCGCAATCACCCCGACCCGCACCAGCATCACCGCGCCGCTGATCAGCACCCCCCCGGCCAGCAGGTTGGCGGCCAACGGGTGCCCACGCGCCAGCCGTGCGAACGTCAGGGTGGCGGCGGTCGATGACGCCAGCCCGCCCGCCGCTGCGGTCAGCAAGATCCCCAGCCGGTCGCCGAACGCCCGCACCGCCACGTAACCGGCAAACGAAATCAGCGCGATCATGATCGCCAGCAGCCAGACCTCGTGCAGGTTGACCGCTCCCCAGGGATCGACCGCGCGATCCGGCAGCAGCGGCAGCAGCAGAAAAGACATCACCAGCAGTATCAGCGCCGCCCTGATCTCCTCCCAGGTCAGCGCCGCCAGCCAGCGGTGCAAGGGCTCGCGCAGCGCCAGCAGCACGGTCATCGCAACCGCCGCCGCAATCGCCGCCTGCACCTGCCCCACCGCCGCCAGTGCGCCAAGCAGGAACGTCAGCATCCCGGCCACCACCGAGGTCGCGCTGGCCGCCCCCCTGATCTGCGCCTCGATCCAGTGAAACGCCACAAATGCGGCACTGAACGCGATGAACACCAATCCGACAAACGGCCCGCCAAAGGTCGGTGCCAGCACCCCGCTGACCCCGCCCAGCAACCCCGCCAGCCCATAGGTGCGAAACCCCGCCGCGCGACGATGGTCCTCAACGCCGCGCGCTTTCCAGCCGCGCTCGATCCCGACCATCAGCCCGATCGCCAGCGCCACCCCCAACCGCGTGAACAGATCAATCTCCGGCATCACCGCCCCTTTGCTGATCGCGCCCGCAGGTTGCCCCGGGGTTGCGTCGATCCCCTTGATCCACGTCAACCCCGGCGCTTGAAAAACAGCCTATCACCCTTACGTTGCATATTGCAGACACGCGACAGGAATTGCGCCATGTTTCTCCTCGCTACACCACGGGCCACAGTGCGATGAGCCGCGATCCCTATGCTGTCCTTGGGGTGGCAAAAGCGGCGACTGCCGCCCAGATCAAGGCCGCCTACCGCAAGCTGGTGCGCGCCAGCCACCCCGACCTCAACCCCGACGATGCCAGTGCCGAGTCGCGCTTCAAGGCGGCATCCGCGGCCTATGACCTGCTGAAAGACCCGACCACACGGGCGCGCTTCGACGCGGGCGAGATCGACGCCTCGGGGGCGGAACGGCCTGATCGCAAGTTCTATCGCGACTATGCCGAAAGCCCCGGGCACCCCTACCAGCAGGCCCGCGGCTTTCAGGGGCAGGGTGATCCGGGCGATATCTTCGCCGAATTCCTGCGCCAGCGCGGGCGCGACACGGCGACCTCCGGTGGCGAGGGCTTCGCGCGGGGCGACTTTGTCGCGCGCGGCCCGGATCTGCATTTCGCGCTTGAGGTGCCGTTTCTCGATGCCGTGCGCGGGGCCAAGACCCGCATCACCCTGCCCGGTGGCGGCAATCTAGAGGTGCGGATCCCGCCCGGCACCGCGCCCGGTCAGATCCTGCGGCTGCGCGGCCATGGCGGCCCCGGCTTTGGCGGCGGCCCGGCGGGCGACGCGCTGATCGAGATCGCCGTCCGCCCGCACCCGCTGTTCAGGCGCGAAGGCGACGACATCGTGATCACCCTGCCGATCACCATCGACGAGGCGGTCCTCGGTGGCAAGGTCACCACCCCCACGATCAAGGGGCCGGTCAGCCTGACCATCCCCAAAGGTGCCAGCAGTGGCCGCGTGCTGCGCCTGCGCGGCCGCGGCGTGCCGCACCCCGGTGGGGGCGCGGGCGATCAGCGGGTGGAGCTGCGCATCGTGCTCCCCCACCACATCGACCCCGAGCTGCAGGCGTTTTTCGAGACCCGGCGCAACACCCACCCCGATGATCCGCGCCGCACCTTGTTCCAAGGGATGCCGACATGACCCGTTATCTGACCCAGGATGAAGTGATCGCCGCCCTGCCCCGCCTCACCCGCCCGCGGCTGGTGGCGTTCATCGCAGCCGAGGTGGTGCTACCGCTGCAATCGCCGAGCGGGCCGCTGTTTCGTGACCTCGACCTTGCCCGGCTCGATCTGTTGTGCGATCTGGCCGATCCGTTCGATCTTGAAGGCGACACGCTGGCGCTGGTGATCGCGCTGATCGACCAGCTTCACGCCAGCCGCCAGCAGGTGCGCCTGATCGCCGCAGCGCTGGCCGCCGAACCCGCCGAGGTGCGTGCCCGCGTCGGCGCTTGCCTGCTGGTCGGCAACCTCGGTTCAGAAACCTGACAGCCGGTAAACCCGCCGCGCCGTGCCCTGGGCGATGGCGTGACGCTCGGCTGGCGACAGCGCCGCCAGCACCTCGGCGGTGATCGAGGTCCAGCCCGGCAGCCCGGCCCCAAGGTTGACCACCGGCCAGTCGCTGCCCCACAGCATGCGCTCGGGCCCGAAGCTCGCCAGCACATGGTCAACCCACGGCCGCAGCGTGGCAGTGCTGGCGCTACCCGGCGCGCAATAGGCGCTGATGCCCGACAGCTTGCAGATCACATGCGGCAGCGCCGCCAGATCGGTGATGCCGCGCGCCCACCCATCAAACGCCCCGCCCGCGATGTCGGGCACGCCACAGTGATCCAGCACCAGCACCATCTCGTCGCAGGCCCGCGCCAGATCCAGCGCAATCGGCAACTGCCGCGCCAGAAAGCACATATCAAACGGCAGCCCGCGCCGACCGATGGCGCGCAGATTGGCGCGGAAGCCCGCACTCTGCGACAGACCATCCGGCACCACATGCAGGATGCGCCGATAGCCCACCACCCCCAGCCCCGCCGCCTCGTCCAGCCAGTCGGCAAAGCCCGCGTCCGCTTCCGGTCGGCACGAGGCAATCTGCCCCAGCATGCCCGACCCCGGTGCCGCGATCAGCCCCGCCACAAAGCGCGCCTCGCGCTGGTAATCGGCTTCGTCCACCCCGCATTCCATCACGATCGTGCCCGCGATGCCCAACCCGGCCACCATCCCCTGATAGTCCCGTGGGGTGAAATCACCCTGTGCCAGCGCCGCAATGCCCGCCGTCCAGCCATAACCGAAACGCGCGCGCCAGATCAGATGCTGATGGCAGTCGATCAACTCCATGCCGCGCGCCACGCCCCCCGCCTTCTCCTTGCGCAAATACTCGCGCCGCAGGCCCGGCCGTCAGGCCGGATCGGCAACCGCCACCTGCCGCGCCTGCCCCAGCCCGTCTACGCCGAGCTCGACCACATCACCGGGCACCAGATAGCGCGGCGGCTTTTGCCCCATTCCGACCCCGGGCGGGGTGCCGGTCGAGATCACGTCGCCCGGATGCAGGGTCATGAACTGGCTCAGATAGCTCACCAGATGCGCCACCCCGTAAACCATGGTCCGGGTCGAGCCGTTCTGCACCCGCTTGCCGTTCACGCTCAGCCACAGCCCCAGGTTCTGCGGATCGGCGACCTCGTCGCGGGTCACCAGCCACGGCCCGATCGGGCCGAAACCGTCGCACGACTTGCCCTTGGTCCACTGCCCGGCGCGCTCGGTCTGATAGCTGCGTTCCGACAGATCATTGGTCAGCGCGTAACCCGCCACATGCGCCAGCGCGTCGGCCTCGGTCACGTATTTGGCGCGGGTGCCGATGATCACCGCCAGCTCGACCTCCCAATCGACTTTAAGCGCGCCGCGCGGGATCACGATCTGATCATTGGGGCCGCAGATCGCCGAGGTCGCCTTCATGAAGACCACCGGCTCGGGCGGCACGCTCATCCCCGACTCGGCGGCGTGATCGGCGTAGTTGAGCCCGATGCAGATGAACTTGCCGGTGCCCGCCACGCAAGGCCCAAGGCGGGTGCCCGGATCAACCAGCGCCAGCGCCATCGGGTCCAGCGCCCGGATCACCGCCAGCCCCGCGTCCGACAGCACCGCGCCGCCGATGTCGGGCACCACCCCGGTCAGATCGCGCAAGCTGCCATCAGGGGCCACCAGCCCCGGCTGTTCCGCCCCAACCGCCCCATGCCGCAGCAGTTTCATCGCAATTCCCTTCAGATATTGGCCCAGCCGCCGTCGATCACATGGGCGACCCCGCTGGTGTAACCCGATTCGTCACTGCCAAGATAGACCACCAGCGCCGCAATTTCTTCGGGCTTGCCGATCCGCCCGATCGGCTGGCGCGCGATGAAGGCGGCGCGGGCGGCCTCATAATCGCCACTGGCGCGCAACCGTGCGTCCAGCGACGGGCTTTCCACCGTGCCGGGGCAGATCGCATTGGCGCGGATGCCCTTGGTCACGAAATCGGCGGCAATCGCCTTGGTCAGCCCGATCACCCCGGCCTTGGTGGTGCCATAGACAAAGCGGTTCGGCGCGGCGATCACCGATGAGGCCACCGAGGCCATGTTGATGATGCTGCCGCCGCCCTTGGCGATCATGCCGGGCAGAAAGGCGCGGCACATCCGGTACATCGCGGTCAGATTGAGATCGAGGCTGAACGCCCACTGATCCTCGTCGCACTCAAGGATGGTGCCGCTGGCGACAAAGCCTGCACAGTTGAACAGCACATCCAGCGGCCCGGCCGCCGCCACCGCGCCCGCGATGCTGGCCGGATCGCGCACATCCAGCACCCGCACCTCAAGCCCCGCGTCGGCCAGTTCGGCCAGCGCCGCCGGGTTGACATCGGTCGCCAGCACCGCGCAGCCCTCGCGCGCCATCGCCAGCGCACTGGCCCGCCCGATGCCCTGCCCCGCCGCCGTCACCAGCGCCCGTTTGCCTGTCAGTCGTCCCACTGCGCGCTCCTTCACACTGGCCCAAATATCCGGGGGCCGAGCATAAGCCCCTGCGGGCGAGATGAAAAGCTGGAGCGGGTAGCGGGAATCGAACCCGCGCCTTAACCTTGGAAGGGTCTTATGATACCATTTCACCATACCCGCGCGCTTGGTGAAGTAGGGGAAGCCCGCGCCAAGGTCAAGGCGGCTGAACCGGCTAGAACGCCCCGTCCTTGACCGCCTCCATCGCGACATAGGTCGAGGTCGAGGCGACGTGCGGCAGCGCCGACAGCTTTTCGCCCAGCACCCGACGGTAATCCTGAATGTCGCCGGTGCGCACCTTCAGCAGGTAATCGAACCGGCTGGCGATCATGTGGCACTGCTCGACCTCGGGGATCAGCACCACCGCGCGGTTGAACGCCAGCAGCGCCGCCTCGCGGGTATCCGACAGCCGGACCTCGACAAAGGCGACATGGGCCAGCCCCATCCGGATCGGGTTCAGCGCGGCGTGATAGCCGGTGATCACCCCCGTCGCCTCCAGCCGCTTGATCCGCGCCTGGGTCGGTGATTTCGACAGCCCGATCCGGCGCGCCAGTTCGGTCGCGCTGATCCGGCCCTCGGCCGCAAGGGTGCGCAGAATCGCGGTATCGAAACGGTCAAGCTCGATCGTATCGGTTTGCATCGCCAATACCTTTCAATGCAGGTGAAACGGCTGTGTGAACGTCAATGATAGGGACAACAGCCTGCATATTCTGGTATATCATGGTCCAAAATCAGGAGTCCAGCCATGCCCGATACCGCCGCCGACCACTGGTCGATCATCACCACCCAAAGCCTGCGCGACGAGGCCGAACTGATCACGGCCCTGCTTGGTGAGGCCGGGCTTGACGCGCCCGCCCGCGCCCGCATCACTGCCGCCGGGGCTGACCTCGTGCGTCGCATCCGCGCCAGTGCCAGACCCGGCCTGATGGAGGTGTTTCTGGCCGAATACGGGCTTTCGACCGAGGAAGGCATCGCCCTGATGTGTCTGGCCGAAGCCCTGCTGCGGGTGCCCGATGCGCCCACCATGGACGCGCTGATCGAAGACAAGATCGCGCCTTCCGACTGGGGGCGCCACCTCGGCCGGTCGGCCTCAAGCCTGGTCAATGCGTCAACCTGGGCCCTGATGCTGACCGGGCGGGTGCTCGAAGACAGCGAGCCGGGCGTGGTCGGCCACCTGCGCGCCGCCGTCAAACGCCTGGGCGAGCCGGTGATCCGCACCGCCGTAGCGCGGGCGATGAAGGAAATGGGGCGCAATTTCGTGCTGGGCGAAACCATCACCGCCGCCTTGACGCGCGCGACCGAGCTGGAGGCCAAAGGCTACACCTACAGCTACGACATGCTGGGCGAGGCGGCGCGCACCGAAGCCGATGCGCGGCGCTATCATCTGGCCTATTCGGGGGCCATCAGCGCGATTGCGGCGGCCTGCAAATCCGACGACGTGCGCGCCAACCCCGGCATTTCGGTGAAACTGTCGGCGCTGCATCCGCGCTACGAGGTTGCCAAGCGCGAACGGGTGCTGGCCGAACTAGTGCCGCGCGTGCGCGCGCTGGCGGGGCTGGCGCGCGCCGCGGGTCTGGGCTTCAACATCGACGCCGAAGAAGCCGACCGGCTGGAGCTGTCGCTCGAGGTGATCGAGGCCACCCTGTCGGACCCGTCGCTGGCGGGCTGGGCCGGCTTCGGGGTAGTGGTGCAATCCTACGGGCGGCGCGCCGGGGCGGTGATCGACTGGCTTCATGCCCTGGCCACCCGGCTTGACCGCAAGATCATGGTGCGGCTGGTCAAGGGGGCCTACTGGGACGCCGAGGTGAAACGCGCGCAGGTGCTGGGGCTGGCCTCGTTCCCGGTCTTCACCCGCAAGCAGGCGACCGATCTCAGTTACATCGCCAACGCGCGCAAGCTGCTGGGCATGACCGACCGCATCTATCCGCAGTTTGCCACCCACAACGCCCATACCGCCGCCGCCATTCTGGAGATGGCGGGCGACAAGACCGCGTTTGAATTCCAGCGCCTGCATGGCATGGGCGAGCGTCTGCACGACATCGTGCTGCGCGACCACGCCACCCGATGCCGGATCTATGCCCCGGTTGGCGCGCACCGCGATCTGCTGGCTTACCTGGTGCGGCGGCTGTTGGAAAACGGTGCCAACTCGAGCTTTGTCAACCAGATCGTCGATGAAACCGTGCCGCCCGAAACCGTGGCCGCCTGCCCGCTGACCGCGATGGAAGCGATGCAGCCGGTGGTCAACCCGGTGCTGCCCACCGGCCCCGCGTTGTTCGGGGCGCGGCGCAATTCGCGCGGGTTCGATCTGACCGACGCTGGTGATCTGGCGCTGATCGAGGCTGCCCGCGCGCCCCATCAGGACCGCCCGTTCGAGGCCCGCCCGCGCCTTGCGGGTCAGGTCACGGGCGGTCTGCGGCACGAGATCGTGAACCCCGCCACCGGCGCGGTGGTGGGGTCGGTGCTGCCTGCCACCAGCGCCGATGTCGAGGCGGCCCTTGCCAGCGCCCGCCCGTGGGACGCCACCCCGGCCGCGCGCGCCGAGGTGCTGCGCCATGCCGCCGACCTGCTGGAAGCCGAATTCGGCCCGATCCACGCCGTGCTGGCGCGCGAGGCGGGCAAGTCCCTGCCCGACGCCGTGGGCGAGCTGCGCGAGGCGGCGGATTTCCTGCGCTACTACGGCGCACAAGCGCAGTCGCTCAGCGCCCCCGCGCGGGGGCTTTTCGCTTGCATCAGCCCGTGGAACTTTCCGCTTGCGATCTTTACCGGCCAGATCGCGGCGGCATTGGCGGCGGGCAACGGGGTGCTGGCCAAACCGGCCGGACAGACCCCGCTGATCGCCGCGCTGGCGGTGGACATCCTGCTGCGCGCCGGCGTCCCCGCCACCGCGCTGCAACTGCTGCCGGGCGACGGCGCGACGGTCGGGGCGGCGCTGACCCATGACCCACGGATCAACGGGGTGGTGTTCACCGGCTCGACCGCCACCGCGCAGGCGATCCGCCGCGCCATGGCCGATCACCTTGACCCGACCGCGCCGCTGATTGCCGAAACCGGCGGGCTGAATGCCATGCTGATCGACAGCACCGCCCTGCCGGAACAGGCGGTGCGCGACATTCTGGCCTCAAGCTTTCAGTCGGCGGGCCAGCGCTGCTCGGCGCTGCGCTGCCTTTACGTGCAGGAAGACATTGCCGCCACGCTGACGCCGATGCTGTTCGGCGCGATGGACGAGCTCGCACTTGGCGACCCATGGGCGCTTGCCACCGACGTCGGCCCGGTAATCGACGCGAGCGCCGAGGCCGATATCACCGCCTATATCGAGGCCGCCCGTGCCGAAGGCCGGGTGCTGAAGCAACTTTCGCGCCCGAACGGTGGCCATTTCATCGCGCCGACCGTGATAAGGGTGGGCGGCATCGCCGACATGCCGCGCGAAATCTTTGGCCCGGTATTGCACCTTGCCACCTTCAAGGCCGCCGAAATCGACGCCGTGATCGCGGCGGTCAACGCCACCGGCTACGGCCTGACCTTCGGGCTGCACTCGCGCATCGACGACCGGGTGCAGCGCATTGTCGAGCGGCTGCATGTCGGCAACACCTATGTCAACCGCAACCAGATCGGTGCGGTGGTGGGCAGCCAGCCGTTTGGCGGCGAGGGGCTTTCGGGCACCGGGCCCAAGGCGGGCGGGCCGGCCTACCTCGCGCGCTTCTGCGCCCATCCGGCCCCGCTCGCTGGCACGCCCGGCCCCGCCACCACCGAGTCTGCCGCCAAAGCCGCGCTCAGCGCCTTGCAAGCCACCGCCACCGGCCCCATGCGCAGCACCGATCTGCCCGGCCCCACCGGCGAGTCGAACCGCCTGTCAGAGTGGCCGCGCGCCCCCCTGCTGTGCCTTGGCCCCGGCGCGGGCGCCGCCGAGGCGCAGGCGGCGGCGGTGCGCGCGCTAGGCGGCAGTGCAGCGATTGCCCCCGACCTTGAGGCCCCGGCCCTGACCCGGCTGCAGGGCTTTTCGGCAGCGCTTTACTGGGGCACCCCGGATCAGGCCCGGCCCTATGCCCAGGCTCTGGCGCAGCGCAGCGGCCCGATCCTCGCGCTGATCGGCGGTCTGCCCGATGCCGCCCACGTGACCCTCGAGCGTCACGTCTGCATTGATACCACCGCCTCGGGCGGCAACGCGCAACTGCTGGCGCAGGCGGCAAATCCCTGAACCCGCCCCCTTGACGCCAGCCCGCGGATCGGAAACCCTGCCGGGATGTTTCCGATCCGCGATCACAACCCTTCGGGGCAAGTGCCCTTGGTTACCTATGCCCTGATCGCGATCAACGTCGCGGTGTTTCTCGGCACCTGGCTGGCCCTGCCCGACACGCGCGCGGTTGACCGGTTCTTCGTCACCTGGGGGCTGGTGCCCGCGCGGGTCTCGGCCGGGATCGACTGGCTCGGGCTCGTGACCTCGATGTTTCTCCATGGCGGCTGGCTGCACCTGCTGGGCAACATGCTGTTCTTGTGGATCTTCGGTGACAACCTTGAAGATATCATGGGGCACCGGCGCTTTGCCCTGTTCTACCTCGCCGCGGGGCTGGCGGCGGCGCTGATGCAGGTCTGGGCCGACCCAAACAGCCCGGTCCCGATGGTCGGGGCCTCGGGGGCCATCGCCGGGGTGATGGGGGGGTATCTGCTGCTGTTCCCGCGCGCCCGGGTCGATGTGCTGATCGTGATCGTGATCTTCTTTCGCATCTTCACGGTGCCGGCCTGGGCGATGCTGGGGCTGTGGTTCGCCTTTCAGCTTGGCGCCAGCCTGGCCACCCCGACCGAGCTGGGCGGCATCGCCTACTGGGCCCATGCCGGCGGCTTTGCCGCCGGGCTGATCCTCACCCTGCCGTTCTGGCTGGCGCGCGGTGGCCCGGCATTCTGGCACCAGAGCGCGGGCCAGCCCGATCACCCGGTCGCCACCTATCCCTTGGGCAAGAGCCACATCCCGCGCGTGCCCCGGCAGCGTTAGCCACCCCCGCCCCAAGTCATCGGGAGCACTGGACAAGCCCGGATCAATCGCGTCATCTTTACCCCGGCGCGCCGCTGCGCCGGACCCGCGAGGACGCATGGCACGGTATTCCATCAACCAGGTCGCGCTGCACATCCCCGATCCCCTGCTGACCGGGCAGCTTGACAAGGCCCTGGCCTCGGGACGCTATGAAAGCTCGGAATCCGCCGCCCTGCTGCGCCACCTGCGCCCGGGCGACCGGTTTCTCGATCTCGGGGCCGGGGCGGGGTATCTGGCCTCGCTGGCGGTTAAGGCCGGGGTGGCGACAGCCAACGGGGTCGAGGCCAACCCCGAGATGGTGCCGGTGGCCAGCGCCAATCTGGCCCGCAACGGCGGCACCGGCGAAGTGATCTGGGGCGTGGTGGTGGGCGATGCCCAGACGGCGGCGACCCTGACATTCACCCTGCGCCGGGCGTTCTGGGCCTCGTCGCTGACCCCGCCCGACGATGCCATGAACACCCGCGAGGTCGAGGTGCCGACCCTGCGGCTTGGCGATCTGCTGGCCCGGTTTTCGCCCACCGTGGCAAGCGTGGACATCGAAGGCGGCGAGCTCGACCTCGTCGCCACACCGCTACCCGCGCCCCTTCGGCTGGTGCTGATGGAGGTCCACCCCTCGGTCTATGGCAAGGCGGGGGTGAAACGGATTTTCGACGCGCTCTCGGCCCAGGGCTTTTGCTACTGCCCCACCGGATCGCGCGGCGCAACCGTGGTGTTCGAGCGCATCACCTGACGCCGCCCCGGCGCGGATCCGGGCCACGACCTGCAACCCTTCTTCTTTGCCCAAATACTCGAAACCCCCGGGTGCCCAGGTCGCTGCCCTTCGGCGCTGGCCAGACTGCCCTTGCGCGATCCGCTACGCCTCGCCGCGCCCGGTGCCATCGCGATTGCGCGGATAGCGCCGCGCCAACCCGAAGGGCGGCAACCACGACTCGCGGCGGATGGTCCACAGCTCGTAGGTCGGGATGAACTGGTCAGGGGCATCCAGCGCCCCCAGGTTCACCTCGACTTCGTCACCGCTGCGACCGAACACCGGCGAGCCGCAGCGCGGGCAGAAAAAGCGCCCGGCGTAGTCGCGGGTTTCGCCGGTGATCACCACCGCATCCTGCGGGAAAATTGCCGAGGCGTGGAACAGTGCCCCATGATGCTTGCGGCAGTCGAGACAGTGGCACAGCCCGACCCGGTAGGGGGCCCCCGACGCCACCAGGCGCACATTGCCGCACAAACAACCGCCAGTGACTTGTGCCATACCGCACCTCCTCGCTGTGCCAGCCGAGCGCGCGACCGGCCCCGCCCCGCACCGGCCGTGGTCATTGGCCCCGGATGATGGCGCGAAAACCCTCGAACAGGGCGCCATTGCCGCAGATCACCGCGCCTTTTTCAAGCGGATCATCGCCCTCGCGGATGGCCGAGACCAGCCCGCCCGCCTCGCGCACCAGCAGCACCCCGGCGGCAATATCCCAGGCGTTGATGCCGCGCTCCCAATAGCCGTCATAGCGCCCGGCGGCGACATAGGCCAGATCCAGCGCCGCCGCCCCCCAGCGCCGCACCCCGGCGCAGACCGGCATCAGCCGCGCCAGATCCTGCAAGCTGGCCGGCAGGGTGCCGCGTCCGCCGAACGGCACCCCGGTGGCAAAGATCGCCTCGATCATCACCCGCCGCCCCGACACCCGCAGCCGGCTTTCGTTCATCCAGGCTCCGGCCCCTTTTTCGGCCCAATACATCTCGTCCTTGGCGGCATCGAACACCACTGCCGACACGATCTCGCCCTTGTGTTCCAGCGCGATCGACACCGCCCAGTGCGGCAGCCCGTGCAGGAAATTGGTGGTGCCATCCAGCGGATCGACGATCCAGCGCCGGGTCGGATCGGCCCCGGCGGCAGCACCGGTTTCCTCGCCCAGCCAGCCGTAGGTCGGGCGCGCCCCCAGCAGATCTTCCTTGATCATCCGCTCGGCCTCGCGGTCGGCCTTGGTCACGAAATCACCCGGCCCCTTGGCTGAGACCTGCAGGTTCTCGACCTCGCGAAAGTCCTTGACCAGCGCCCGCCCGGCCTTGCGGGCGGTCTTGATCATCAGGTTGAGGTTGGCGCTGCCTTGCATCGGGGGCTCCTGATCTGGTGCGGGCGGATCACGGGCCTATACGCGCAAGGTGCCGGGAAGTGAAGGGGCGGCTCAGGCCGGACGCAGCGGCAGGCGCAGGGTGGCCAGCAGCCCGCCCTCGGGCCGGTTGGCCAGGGTGACTTCGCCGCCCTGCGCCCGCGCAATGCTGCGCGCGATGGCGAGCCCCAGCCCGACCCCGCCGGTCGCGCGGCTGCGCGAGGCCTCGCCGCGCACGAAGGGCTCGAACACCGCCTCAAGCTGGTCCTCGGGCAGGCCCGGGCCGTGATCGGCGATGGTGATGACCGCCTCTCCCCCCTGCCGCACCAGCGCCACCTCGGCGCGGGTGCCATAGCGCAGGGCATTGTCGATCAGGTTGCGCAACGCGCGCCTGATGGCGGTCGGGCGCAGGTTGACCCGAACCGGGTCGCTGGCCGCCAGGGTGGCGCGCCCTTCCCCGGCATCACTGACCAGGGCGGCCAGCAGCGCCGCCAGATTGACCTCCTGCACCGCCTCGCCCTGCGCCGCCGCGCCCTGCGCCGCGGCGCGGGCGAAATCGAGGGTCTGCTCGACCATCGCCTGCATTTCCTCGACCAGCGCCTTCAGCCGGGTGCTGTCTTCGTCTTCGGCCAGCAGCTCGACCCTGAGCCGCATCGCGGTCAGCGGCGAGCGCAGATCGTGGCTGAGCGCCGCCAGCATCCGGGTGCGCTCGGCGATCAGCCGGGTCAGACGCGCCTGCATCCGGTTGAAGGCCTGGGTCGCCTCTTGCACCTCGGTCGGGCCGGTCAGGGCCAGCGGTGCTGCATCCAGCCCGCGCCCCAGCCGCTCGGCCCCGGCCGCCAGTGCCCGCATCGGCCCCACGATCCGGCGCGCCGTCACTCCGGCCACCAGCGCCACTGCCGCGAGCATCAGCACCAGCGGCAGCAGGGCGCGCGGCGACCACTGCACCCCCGGCCGCTGGAACATGGTGCGCACGTTGAGCCAGTTACCGCCTTCAAGGCGGATCGACAGGGTCAGCTCGACCGGCTCGGGGCGGGCCGCCATCATCGCCCGATGCATCGGGCGCATCGCGTCGGGCAGACCTTCGGGCAGTTCGGGCGGAGGCCCGGCGAGGCCGTGGACCTCGGCCCGGATGTCGCGCGCATCGCCCAGAATCTGGCGCATCCTGGCCACCATGGCCACCGCCTCGAAGCTGCTGTGGGGGGTCTGGGGCGTGGCCTCCAGCGCAAACCGCACCAGCGGTGAATCCGCCGATGCCAGGATCGAGCCTTGCAGCGCGGTCGGCGCGGCCTCGAGCAGCAGCGCCACATTGGCCGCCCGACCGGCCGCCTCGAGGCCCAGAGCGGCACGCACCGCAAGATTGCGCTCGCCGGTCAGCAGGATCAGGCTCAACCCTTGGGTGATCGCCAGCGCCAGCAGCAGCAGCGCCAGCAACTGCCCCCCTACCGAGCGCGGCAGCCAGCGCCGGATCATGGCAGCGCCCGCACGTCGGCGGCCAGAGAGTAACCGCCGCCCCAGTGGGTGGCGATCAGCGCAGGCTTGGCCGGATCGCGCTCGATCTTGCGGCGCAGGCGGCTGATCTGGTTGTCGATGGTGCGATCGAACACCTGCGCCGCCCGCCCCGAGGTCAGATCAAGCAGTTGCGCGCGCGACAGAACAAACCGCGGGCGCGCCAGCAGCACCGTCAACAGGCGGAACTCGGCAGTGGTCAGCGCCACCTCGCGACCGGTGTCATCGGTCAGGCGGCGGCGGTCGGTATCAAGGGTCCAGCGCTCGAACCCCAGCCGGTGCCCGGCCAGGGTGCCGCCCGCCAGCTCGGCCCGCCCCGCCCGGCGCAGGATCGCCTTGATCCGGGCCAGCAGCTCGCGCGGGTTGAAGGGTTTGGCCAGATAGTCGTCGGCCCCCACTTCCAGCCCGACGATGCGGTCGGTGTCGTCGCCAAGCGCGGTCAGCATCAGGATCGGGATCGAACCACCCGCCCGCAATCTGCGGCACACCGACAGCCCGTCCTCGCCCGGCATCATCACATCGAGCACGATCAGATCGAACGCCCCCACCTTCAGCGCCGCATCCATCGCCACCGCATCCGCCGCCACCGTTGTCCGCATGCCGTTCTTTTGCAGATACTTCGCCAGCGCATCGCGGATCTCGCGGTTGTCATCGACGATCAGGATATGGGGGGCTGCGGTCATGGGGTCTCCTGCGGGCAGGTTAGCCGAATTCGCTGCGCGCTGCGCAGAACTTTGTCGCAAGCCGTCCGCGATGGCCGATTCTGCGACCGATTGATACAAAATACCCACCCAACTGACAAAGATCAGCGACACCTGCCGCCTAGTTTGATCCTGTAGACAACAAACAGGAGACTTGAAATGAAACGGTCAACTCTTTTTGCGCTTGGTGCGGTGGCAACCTTGGGGCTTGCCGCAATCGCCGTGCCAGTGATTGCCCAGCAGGGCATGATGGGCGGCCATGGTGGCCATGGTGGCATGATGGGCGGCATGATGGGGGGCGGCATGATGGGGCCGAACAGCTATGCCATGCAGAATTTCGACACCAATCAGGACGGCAGCCTTGATGCGGCCGAAATCGCCGCCGGGATCGCCGCCGAACTGAAAACCTATGACGCCGACGCCAACGGCACCCTGTCGCTTGACGAGTTTGCCACGATGCACGCCGCCCACACCCGCAACATGACGGTGCGGGTCTTCCAGATGCATGACGCCGACGGCGACGGTCAGGTGACGGGCGATGAAATGACGGCGACCGCCGAAATGATGCAGCAGCAGATGGCCGAGCATATGGGCCAGGGCGGCATGATGGGCCAGGGCAACATGATGGGCCAGGGCGGCAATAACTGAAGCAAAGCCGGGCCTTCGGAATGATTTCGAAGGCCCGTTTGCCCAATGAAAAGGAGCAAGCTATGATGAACGGATACGGCACGGGTTTCGGCATGGGTTTTGGCTGGCTGGGAATGATCGTGCTGGTGGTGCTGGCGGGTCTCGCCATTGCGGCCCTGATCAAGTATCTTCGCAAGTGACCTCGAAAGGATTTGCCATGAGCTATACGATTGACCGCACCATCACCGGCGCCAGTTTCGATGCGGTGGACGCCCGCACCCGCGCGGCGCTGACCGCGGCCGGCTTCGGCATCCTGACCGAAATCGACGTGGCCGCCACCCTGAAGAAGAAACTCGAGGTCGAGATGCCCGCCTACCGCATCCTTGGCGCGTGCAACCCGAAGATGGCGCATCAGGCGATCGGGCTGGAACCCAAGGTCGGCGCGATGCTGCCCTGCAACGTGATCCTGCGCGCCGTGCCGGGCGGGGTCGAGGTCAGCGCGATCGACCCGGTGGCCTCGATGGCGGCAATCAAGAACCCCGCCCTGCACGCCGTGGCCGGTCAGGTGCGCGACATGCTGAAGACCATGGTGGCGGCGATCTGAGGTCGGGTCAGGCGCTTGCCACCCGCCGCGCGAACAGCGCCAGCAGGCCCAGAAACAGCATGAAGGTCAGCGGCGCGGTCTGGGTGAAGGTCGGCGCCAGGTTGCTGACGATCAGCCCAAGGTCCAGCGGCAGCAGATAGCGCAGGGCGATCACCACCAGCCGCGCCACCCCGTCCCGGCCCGGAATCAAGCTTGAGGTCAGTGGTCCGGAAACCGAGATTATGCCATATTTGAAGATACTTGCAGACGACAATGCATCCACTGCATGAGCATTGCCGCGCAACGCCGCCACGGCAAAGCCGTTTTCGGTGAAATCGGCCAGCACCCCCAGCATCAGGCAGACCAGCGCCAGGATCGCCGCCGGGGGCAGACCCGCCCCCTCCTTGCGGCTGTGCCGCCCCAGCCCGATCACCAACAGCATCAGGCCGCTGCCAAAGGCCACCGGAAACACAAAGTCGATCGCCACCGCCACCCGGATCGCGGTTTCCGGCGCAGGGCCCGCGAAGGCCCCGCCCATCGCCGACAGTGCCGGGATGCCGCCCTCGACCGAAAGCGCGGCCACGATCACCAGCGCCAGGATCGCCACCGCCAGCGTCAGTAATTGGCTTGCGAGATGAAGCTCGGGTTTGCCGTCCATCACCGGATCCTTTCCTGCCGCGCAGCGCCGCAGCGTCAGGCTGGCCCGATTATCCAGCGCTGTCAACTTGCCGTTCGCCATGAAAAAACTGCGCGCGGGGGAAATCCCGCGCGCAGCCCTGTCAGTTGTGGCGCAATGCGCCTGGCTTAGCGGTAGTCGTAGCTGCCGGCGTGCCAGACATACCAGACGTAGCCCGGCAGGGTCACATCACCCTTGGGATCAAAGCTCAGATCGCCCAGCACGGTGTTGAAGCTGCCGCTGTGCAGTGCTTCGCTGATCTTGACCGGATCATCGACCGCGCCGACGGTGGCGGCAGCCTGGGCCCAGGCCTGAATCGCGGCGTAGGTGTAAAGCACATAGCCTTCGGGCTCGATGCCCTTGGCCTTGAACTCGGCGACCACATCGGCGGCACCGGGGTTCTTGCGCGGGTCGGGCGAGAAGGTCATCAGCGTGCCTTCGCCGGCGTCACCGGTGATCGACCAGTATTCGTTGGTCACCAGCGCGTCACCCGAAACCAGTTGGGTGCTCATGCCCTGATCGCGCATCTGGCGCACGATCAGACCGGCTTCGGTGTGATAGCCGCC
>Ga0210028_1000883_pt1 | contig 25708 bp, 25 predicted proteins | sample CryGeymeta201513_FD_185468 | JGI IMG/M metagenome (GOLD analysis project Ga0210028, IMG submission 185468) | Groundwater microbial communities from Crystal Geyser aquifers in Utah, USA - Crystal Geyser metaG 2015-13 (SPAdes) (version 2) | ecosystem: Environmental > Aquatic > Deep subsurface >...
AAAAGTTCCAGCATGCGCACTTCGAGTTCGGTCAGTTCCTGTTCGCCGTGGGACGTTTGGGCGTGGCGTTCGGCCAGGTTAATGTGATTCTGCCCGAAAACATAGGTGCTTGAGGTGAGGCGATTGTTGCGGCTGCGCCGCAGGAGCGCTTTAACCCGCAACAAAAACTCACGCAGGCTGAAGGGCTTACTCAAATAATCGTCGGCTCCGGCGCTGAGTCCGGTGACGCGATCTTCTTCTCCGCCCTTGGCGCTGACTATCAATATTGGCAGCTCGGCCCCGTCTTTGCGCAGGCGCTGACAGAGTTCAAAGCCGCTGATGCCCGGCAGCATGACATCAAGCACCAACAGATCGTAAGCGCTGGTTGGCCTGGACAGGGCCTCTTCGGCACTGACGCAGTGCGTGACCTGGTAGCCGTCAGCACTCAGGTTGAAGATGATTCCATCGGCGATATTGGGTTCATCTTCAACCAGGAGAATTTTTATCGTGGATGGCATCATGGGGTCTCCCGTTGGGAGGCTGGGCATAGGGGAAATTCCAGGTAAAAACAGGTGCCTTTGCCAATTCCGTCACTGTGTAACCAGACCCTGCCTTGATGGCGGCGCAAAATCGATCGCACAATAAACAGCCCCAGCCCGCTACCGCGAATGGTTTTTCCACCCGTCCGCACGCGATAAAACATGCGGAAAACTTTTTTTTGCTGGCAAAGCTCAATGCCGCGCCCCTGGTCGGTGAATGTCACAAGGACATGGTTAGCTTGACGACGCAGCTCAACGCGCACCTGAGGCGCCCCTTCAGTGTAGAGCATCGCATTTTCAAGCAGGTTGCGCAGAACCGTTTCGATGGCCTCGACGTCGAAGCACACCCAGAGATCAGGTTCGATGCTCCAGCTGAGGGTTCCCTGGGGCGGAAAAAGTTTCTGCTTGCGTTGCAGCCAGCGTTCAAGGGCGGCAGAAAAATTTGCGCTTTCAAGGTTGAATCCACTGTCACGGTGTTCGAGTTTGCTGGCGGTTAAGAGATTGGCGATCAGGCTGCCGAGACGGGCGGTGTCATCTTGCATCAGTTTGACGAAACGTCGGAGCTGCTCGGGTTCCGGCTGACGCATTTCGATGGTTTCCAGATGCAGTTGCAGCGAAGCCAGAGGGGATTTCAGTTCATGGCTGACCTGGGCAATAAAATTGTGTTGCGCCCGGTAAAGTGCCGCCTGGCGGCGCCAGTAAATAAAGATGACGTAAACGCCAATAAGAATCGCCACCAGCAGCACAATGCCCTCGGCGAGGATCAGCCAGTCGGTATTCTGGGGCAGCAGCTCGGTTTGGAAGCGGGCGGCCAGCTCGCGGAGTTGTTGATGGCGGCCCAGAAACCAGGTGATCCAGCCGATGAGCAATACGACCCAGAGCAGCTGAATGGCGATGAAGGTAATAAAGGGATGAAAGATACGTCGCATAATTTTCATGCTTCCTTTTAACACCCCTGCACGCGGTGAACAAGCTGGGTTTTACACAAGTATTACAGTTTCCCGATCTAACCCTCTGTTATGATTGATCCCATAACCCATTGGAGGATTGGAGATGTCTGTGAGTTTGACAATAGGACGACATAGTGTGCAATTTCCGGTGATCCAGGGCGGAATGGGGGTGCGCATCTCAGCCCATCGCTTGGCGGGTCATGTGGCAAAATCTGGGGGAATCGGTCTGATAGCCGCCGCTGGTCTGGCCTTGAACAGCGGCTTGTATAACGGGAAAAATTATTATGCAGCCGACCGTGAGGCGCTGCAAATTGAACTGCGAAAGGCGCGTCAGATTGCCCCCCAGGGTGTGATCGGCGTCAACTGCATGGTGGCGGTCACCAACTATGATGACTGTGTCCGTGCGGCCTGCGAAGCCGGGGCCCAGCTGATTGTCAGTGGTGCCGGTTTGCCCCTGGGGCTGCCCGGTTTGACCGTTGATTACCCCGAAGTGGCACTGGTGCCGATTGTTTCTTCGGTCAAAGCTGCCGAGCTCATTGCGCGCAAATGGCACAAGAGCTTTAAGCGCTTGCCCGATGCGATTGTGGTCGAAGATCCCGAAACTGCGGGGGGACACCTGGGTGAAAAGGCCGAAAATATCGGTGTTGGCAAATACGATCAGTACGCCACTGTCCGAGGCGTCAAAAAATATTTCCAAGAAATGTGGAAGCTGACAATTCCCGTTATCGCCGCCGGTGGGATCTGGGATCGCGCCGATCTGCAATACGCTCTGGCCCAGGGTGCCGACGGGGTGCAGATGGCCAGCCGCTTTGTCTGTACGCAAGAGTGCGATGCCGACCCGGCCTTCAAGCAGGCTTATCTGGATTGCCGTCGGGAAGACATCGGCCTGATGATGAGCCCTGCCGGTTTGCCGGCCCGGGCGCTGATTAAAAATATCGGTGCGGTGCGTCAGCACGATCTCGACCTGAACCTGCGTTGCCCCCTGAATTGCTTGAAAAAATGCAGCTATAAGGAATGTCTGGAGCGTTTTTGTGTGGTGACCGCCCTGGATCGCTCGCAGCGGGGTGATATTGCAACGGGCCTGGTTTTTTGTGGCACTAACGCCTGGAAGGCCGATCATATCGAGACAGTTGCCGAAATTTTTGCCGAACTTTTTCCGCAGGCCGAGCGCCAGGTCGGCTGAATTGGGTCAGAGCCAAAATTTAAGGGCTTGCCTCAGGGGTGTTTTCTACGGAGAATGCCCCTTTTTCTGTGTCTTGAGTTTGCGTGTCGGGCTGGTGTATCATTCGGATCTTGTGATTCCTGAGGTTTTTGTCGCATAAATACTGTGGTGGCAGCGCGAAGTCACCCTTTTATGGAGCTGCCATGAGTTTGCCGGAAGAAAAATTTATTCCCAAATGGATTGCCTGGGAAACCACCCAGCGTTGCAATCTGAATTGCGTCCACTGCCGCTGCTCTTCGGACATGAGTTCGTCGATTGGTGATTTCAGCACCCAGGAAGCCTTCAGGCTGATTGACGATATTTGTGATGTCAGTCAACCGGTGCTGGTGCTTTCCGGTGGCGAGCCTTTGTTGCGCGAAGATATTTTTGAGATTGCCGAGTATGGCACCAGCAAGGGCTTGCGCATGTGTATGGCCACCAACGGTACCCTGATTACCGATGACATCTGCGCAAAAATGAAAAAGGCGGACATTAAAATGGTGTCCCTGTCGCTGGATGGTTCGACGGCTGCAATCCATGATGATTTCCGCAGCAGCGTGGGTGCCTTTGAAGGTACCATCCGCGGGGCCGAAACCCTCAGGCGCAACGGGATCAAGTTCCTGGTCAATTCTTCCTTCACCAAACGCAATCAGCAGGATATCGGCAATACCTTCAAGCTGGCGAAAAGCCTCGGAGCCACCGCCTGGTATATGTTTATGATTGTTCCCACCGGCCGTGGTGAGGAGATTATGAATGAACTGATTTCCGCTGATGATTATGAAGAAATTCTCGCCTGGCACTACGCGCAGGAAAAACTTGAGGATGAAATTCTCATGCGTCCGACCTGTGCGCCCCACTACTACCGCATTGTGCCCCAAATGGCCAAAGCCGAAGGGGTCGATTTCAAACGCCGCAGCCTGACCTTTTCCACCGGTGGCGGCAAGGGCTGTATTGCCGCGCAGACCATTTGTCTGATCGATTGTTTTGGTAATCTGAAGCCCTGTTCTTATTTTCATTCTTCCGTCGGCAATGTTAAGCAGATTCCCTTCAAGGAGCTTTGGTACAACAGCAAAACCTTCAACGACCTGCGCGATTTCAAAAGTTATAAGGGCAAATGCGGCGAATGTGAATTTATTAATATCTGCGGTGGCTGCCGCGCACGTGCCGATGCGGTTTATGGCGATTATATGGCCGAGGAACCCTTCTGCAACTATATTCCAGGCCGCACCCGTGAACGGTTGACGCAGGAAGCCGAAAAGAATGCCGCTAAAGAATGATGCTTACACAAAAAGTATCAATTCGCCAGCTCAGCAAAAAGCGCCCAATGCTGAGTTTTTGTGACGCCAAGAAGAACTTATCCGACTTTTTTACTACTTTTTCAGGAGGAAATTAAAATTTATGTCAAGTGAATACCCTTTTATCAAGGCCTGCTGGGGGCAGCCCGTCGATTGCGTTCCGGTGTGGTTAATGCGTCAGGCGGGCCGTTATCTCCAATGTTACAAAGATGTGCGCGCGAAAGGTGGCGGCACTTTTCTCGATTTATGCAAGGATCCGGCGCGCGCTGCCGAGGTCAGTATTCAGCCTGTCGATATTCTCAAGGTTGATGCTGCCATCATGTTTTCGGACATTCTGACCCCCATCGAACCCATGGGCATGGCGCTTGATTTTGTTCCGGGGCCGGTCTTTGCCAACCCTGTGCGCACCGCTGGCGATGTCGATGCCTTGGTCGTGCCGGAAGATATGGCGCAGGCGGTGCCTTATATTCCGGAGATTCTCCAGCGACTGCGGGCTGCTTTTGCGGGCCGCGTGCCCCTCATCGGTTTTGGTGGCGCGCCCTTTACTCTGGCCTGCTATATGGTGGAAGGCAAGGGGTCGAAAGATTTTGCCGCCTTAAAAAAAATGATGTACGGCGATTTTGCCCTTTACGACGCGTTGATGCAGAAAATTACCGCCATGGATTGTCGCTACCTGAATATGCAGATTGACTCAGGTGCTCAGGCGATTCAAATTTTTGATACCTGGGGCGGCCTGCTGGCACCCCACGATTTTGAACGCTACATTTTGCCCTATGCAAAAAAATTGATGGATGGTCTCAAGCGGCAGGGCATTCCGGTCATTTATTTTGTCAAGGGCGGTGGAACCATGCTGGATCTGGTCAAGCAGGCCGGTGCCGATGTCGTTGGTCTGGATTGGCATATCAGCCTGGGCAAGGCGCGCGACATTCTGGGGGACAAGGTTGCGGTACAGGGCAATCTCGATCCGACGGTGCTCTACGCGCCCAAAGCCTATATTGAAAAAGAAGTGCAGCGGATTCTCGACGAAAACGCCGGGCGCGACGGGCTGATTTTTAACCTGGGGCACGGTATTTTGCCCGACGTGCCGCCCGAAAATGCTATTCACATGGTTGAATGTGTCCATCGTCTCGGTCGGAAATAGTTGAACTCATGTGCCGGACAGGGGCTCGCGTCAGCGTGCCTCTGTCCGGCGAGGATTGCCCCCATGACCACTGCTTCTAAACCTACAGCGCTGATTCTGCTCAACATGGGGGGGCCCGACTCTCTAGATAACATCAAACCCTTTCTGTATAACCTGTTTTCCGATCGCGAACTTATCCAGCTACCGGCTGGAGCGCTATTGCAGAAGCCTTTTGCGCGCCTGATTTCCCACTTCCGCAGTAAAAAAGTGCGTGAAAGTTATGCCTATATCGGGGGGCGTTCGCCCTTGCTGGAGTGGACTAACAAACAGGCGCAGGGCATTGCCCAGCAGCTGGGGCCCCAGCTTGTGCCCTTTGTTGTCATGCGCTACTGGCACCCCTTTGCGTCTGAGGTGCTGCGCGAGATCAAACAACAGAAGATCGAGCAGGCGATAGTGCTGTCCATGTACCCTCACTATGCCGGGGCCACCAGTGGCAGCAGTCTCAATGATTTTAAACGCCAAGCCGCCCGGCTTTATCCCGAGCTGAAATTTCAGCTGATCGAACACTGGTTCAACTGGCCGGGTTATATCAACGCCCTGGCCAACCGGGTGCGCGAGGGCCTCGAAAGCTTTCATGAATTGATGCGCGATGATGTGCGCATTCTCTTTTCGGCTCATGCCCTGCCGCAAAAATTCATTGATCGAGGTGACCCTTATCAGCAACAGGTTGAAACCACGGTGCATGAAGTGATGCAGCTGGTGGGGGATTACCGTTGGAGCATTGCCTACCAAAGTCGCAGTGGCCCGGTAAAATGGATGACGCCAGGAACCGACGATGAAATTATCCGTTACGGTGCCGCCGGGGACAAAGCTCTGCTGATGGTGCCGGTGTCCTTTGTTTCCGACCATATCGAGACCCTTGAAGAGATCGATCTGCAATATCGACTCCTGGCTGAACAGCAGGGCATTTCTAACTTTCAACGTGCGCCCTCGCTCAACGATCACGAAGATTTTTTAGCGGCCATGGCCGATCTGGTCCGCGCCCGGTGCTCGTGGTGAAAGCAAACTGTCGCCTTTGTCAGCAGCTTTTTGATCCGCATCAGCGCCTCGATTTGCCCGAGCAGCAGGCCGGCTTGTTGCTCGCCGAAGAAGAATACGGTGATGCCGGAACTCTTTGCGCCGCCTGCCTTGCCAGTCGCGGTCGCCTGGCGATGATGTATCGCAGCGATTGTTACCAGTGATGGCGTCGCAAAAACACATCAACTGCGGTGTTGCTGCAATAGTCTCGCTGCTTCGACGTACATAAGTACGCCTCATTGCTCGACAATTGCGCGCCTTGCATTTGACGTTTTTTGCTTAGCCATCGACTTTGAGACTTTTTACGAAAAGATGATTCGTGAACCGGGAAAAATATGAGTGACCTGTCTGATATCTTCAACTTTTTCAAGGCCAACGACCAGTTTGCACGCCATTGCGGGATTGAATTGCTCAGCGCTGAGCTGGGCAGTGCGCGGGCGAAAATGCCGATTCAGCCCTGGCATCTCAATGGCGCAAAAACGGTGCACGGCGGAGCTATTTTCACTCTGGCTGATTTTGTTTTTGCGGTGGCGGTGAATTCTCACGGTCAACTGGCCATGGGGATCAATACCAATACCGCGTTTCTGAATGCCGCGACTTCCGGTATCCTTTATGCGGAGGCCACTGAAATTTCTCTGAATCCCAAACTGGCGACCTACGAAGTAAAGGTGGTCGATGAAGATGACCGGCTGATCGCCCGTTTCCAGGGCACCGCTTATCGTAAAAAGGTTGCCATTCTCCCCTAATTTCTACCGTTAAGGAGTAGCTTCATCCATGAACGCATCTGATCTGAAACGTGGCCTGGTGTTTAAATTTAACGACGCCCCCTGCACAATTATGGACATCAGCACGCAATCGCCCACTGCGCGTGGCGGCAACACCTTGGTCAAGGCCAAGTTCCGCAACCTGCTGACGGGCCAGGTACTGAATGAAACTTTTAAGTCTGGCGACCGTGTCGATGAGGCCGATTTTTCGCGGCGCAAAGGGCAATTTTTGTACGCCGATGGCGACAAGGGCGTTTTCATGGACAACGAAAGCTTTGAACAGTTTGAAGTGGGGGGAGAGCTTTACGACGACGTCAAAGGGTATTTGCTCGATGGCAGTGAACTGACTCTGGGGGTTTACAATGAGCAAGTTGTCAGCCTTGAGCCGCCGATGGTGGTTGAGCTGCTGGTAACCGAAACCGCCCCGGCGATAAAAAATGCAACCGCTCAGGCCCAGACCAAAGAAGCTGTGCTTGAAACGGGCATTACGCTTCAGGTTCCGGCGTATCTGGAATCGGGCGAACGGGTCAAGGTCGATACACGCGAGTGCCGTTTTGTGTCCCGCGCCTGAACCCTTAAAATTCTCTTTGACGCATATTCGGCGTCGGCTTGAACCCCTTAAGCCGACGTCTGCACCTGTCGCGGGCCGCCGTGCCGCCGTGGCCATGATTTTCAGCGGCGCCAACCAGGCGGAAGAGTTACTGTTTATCCGCCGTGCCGAACGAGAAAACGATCCCTGGTCGGGAGATATTGCCTTTCCGGGCGGGGGTATTGAAGCGCAGGATATTGACTGCCGAGCAGCAGCTGAGCGAGAAACTCGCGAAGAAATTGGCCTGAGCTTGACGCAAAAAGAGTATCTTGGCTACCTTGGTACTGTCGGGGGTTCTGCCCTGCCGGTCAGTGTCAGCGCGCACGTTTATCACTTGCCTCAGCTTCCACGCCTGGCTCCTAATTTTGAAGTTTTCGAAACCTTGAGTCTGCCCCTGCAAGTGCTGCGTGACCCCCAGCGCAATCGCATCCAGAGCTTCACCTATGGTGGCACCGGCCATCAACATCCGATTGTTGATCTGCACGGCTACGCGCCTCGGTGCTTGTGGGGGTTAAGCTACCGTCTGGTGCAAATTTTTTTTGCGGTGCTAAAGCCCTGACGCTTAGGCCCGGGAGGCGCGCAGCGGCCTTTTGGTTTATGGCGGTATTCTTCAGGCTTGCGCCGCGGGTTTATTTCTCTTAGTATGCCGGGGATTTAAAAGCAGTTTTTACGGTTGGTGGATGCTTTCAACGAGCTTTTCTGCTCGTTGATACATATTTAGGGCTTATTTGCGCAGAAAGGGCTGCTCATGGTGATGGAAATAGACGAAAAATATTTCAAAGACTGGAAAAATCGGGAAGAGCTGGCCGAAGCGATGGTGCCAATTATTGGGCGTCTTTATCGTGACCGCGAAATTATTTGTACCATTTTTAATCGTTCGCTGGTGCATCAGTCGACCATCGATATTCTGCGGGTTCATCGTTATGCGCGCCAGATTATTGAAAATGAATTATGGGTCACCGATACTTTCCCTATGCTACAGGCCATCGAAAGGCTTGATCTGGCTCCGGGGCGCATTGATCTGGCCAAGTTGGTGATTGCCGCCCGCCAACAGAAAGTCGTCGATCTTGATGCTTTTGTCGCAGAACAACTGGCTGAACTCAACGTTGGTGGCCGCCATCAGTTGAGTGAGCCGCGTGATCTGGTGCTTTACGGTTTCGGGCGGATTGGGCGGCTGCTGGCGAGGATTTTGATCGATCAGGCCGGCGGTGGCAGCAAGCTGCGTTTACGCGCGGCGGTGGTGCGCAGAGGCAGTGAAGACGATCTGGTGAAGCGCGCCAGCTTGCTGCGCCGTGACTCGGTTCACGGCCACTTTCATGGCACAATTACTGTCGATGAGGCGGAAAATGCCATTATTGCCAACGGCAACGTGATGCGAATCATCTATGCCGATGCGCCGGATAAAATTGATTACACCCAGTATGGGATCAACAACGCTATCCTGATCGACAATACCGGTAAATGGCGCGATCGGGAAGGGCTTGGCCTGCACTTGAAATCTAAAGGCATTTCGCAGGTTATGCTCACGGCACCGGGTAAGGGCGATGTCCCCAATGTGGTTTACGGGGTCAACAACCATGATATCACGGCAGATGAGCGGATTTTTTCCGCGGCCAGTTGCACCACCAATGCAATTGTGCCGGTGCTCAAGGCGGTCAATGATCGTTTTGGAATTGCCTGCGGCCATGTCGAAACCTGCCACAGTTATACCAATGACCAGAACCTGATTGACAACTATCACAAGAAAAATCGCCGCGGACGCAGTGCCGCCCTGAATATGGTGATCACCGAAACCGGTGCGGCCAAAGCCGTGGCCAAGGCGCTGCCCGAGCTGACCGGCAAACTCACCGGCAACGCGATTCGGGTGCCGACGCCAAATGTTTCCCTGGCGATTCTGAATCTAACCCTGAATCAAGCTACCAGTGTCGAAGAGTTGAACACCTATCTGCGCGATATTTCGTTGAATTCTCCCTTGCAGGAGCAGATTGACTACACCAATTCGCCCGACATAGTTTCCACCGACATGGTTGGCTCGCGCTACGCCGGCGTGGTCGATTCCCTGGCAACGATTGTCGATGGTAACCGCTGCGTGCTTTATGTGTGGTATGACAACGAATATGGTTACAGCTATCAGGTGGTGCGTTTTGTCGAAGAAATCGCCGGTCTCAAGCTGGTAAATTATCCCCGATAAACAAATTTTCCACTTTGCATAAAGAAAGGGCGGTTCCAGACAGGAACCGCCCTTTCTTTATGCGTAAATACAAAAGGTTATAAAAGGTTTCTCAGGTGAAGCGACGCATGGCGCGCTGTTTTTTACGCAGACGACGCTGGGCTTCTTTTTCTTTGCGCTTGCGTTTGATACTGGGTTTTTCGTAGAACTTCCGCTGTTTCATCTCACGGAAAAGCCCTTCTTGTTGCAGCTTGCGCTTGAGAACCTTGATCGCCTTTTCGACGTTGCCGTCGATGACGCTGATTTCCATGAAGCATTCACCTCGCTTTCCAACCGATACTTTGCGCGCGGGGCGCAAGAACGCAACTTATAGATGATTGGCTGGAGGCAAGTCAAGGAGAAATTGTTGCCTGGCCCGGTCGATAACGCAGCTCGACCGTGATGCCGCCATTGGAAAACGACCAGCGTCGTTGGCAATTCAGGTGCATGGCGCCCGCGAACCTTGGGTCGGCACATACCCAGCCGATGTGCCAAAAGGGAAAATTTTTCTGCCACGCATTCCCCAGGGTTTTGTACCAGGGCAGAAGCTGAGCCGCGTGACCGAGACGTTCGCCATAGGGGGGATTGCACAGCAGAATGCCTGCTGGTGCGGGCGCCGTGAGTTCTTCCGCGCCCCCCAGGTGCAGCTGCAACTCCTCGCCAACTCCGGCACAGTGGGCATTGGTGGCAGTGGCGGCCAAGGCTTTGGAATCTTGATCGTTGGCAAGAATGATCGCTCGTTGCGGGGCCGGTTTGCCTTGTTCCTGCAAGCAAAGAGTCCAGACATGGGGGCGATAATGGGGCCAGTGCATAAAGGAAAAATCGCGTGCGCGGCCGGGGGCAATTCCCGCGGCCAGCAGCGCGGCTTCAATGGCCAGAGTGCCCGAACCACACATGGCATCCAGCAGGGGTTGCGAGCCATCGTAACCGAGTTTAAGCAAGATCGCCGCCGCCAGGTTTTCTCGCAGGGGGGCAGTGACCGCCGTTTGACGATAGCCACGGAAATGCAGTAACTCGCCGCTGCTGTCGATGGAGATGGTGCACTGATCCTGAGCGAAGCGGACAAAAATCAATTGATTGTGTGTTTGCACGCCCGCAGGAGGGCCCAAAGTTTTTTCAATTGCCGCCCGTAAACTGTCACTGATGCGGCCACTGTGGTTCAGGCGCGATTCGCGACGACTAACCCGGATTTGAAACGGTTGTCCGGCACGCAGATACCGCCCCCAGGGCAGCCGCAAAGCCTGACGATAGAGTTCGGGAAAATCGCGGCAACGAAATTCGGCCAGGCGCACTAAAATCCGCGCTGCAACCCGGCTCCACAGATTCACCCGGTAGAGGTCGCGGATAAGAGCGCAAAAGGCGACGCCTCCCGGCTGGATTTCAGCTTTTATCCCCAAAGTTTCAAGCTCTTTGGCACACAGAATTTCAGCGCCTGGTGGCGTTATCGCAAAACAATTCAAGTGAGGTTGTGGCATAATTCCATGTTTTCAGAGTCTCGAAGTCGATAGCCGTGCAGCCTGCGTCCCCTTTTGCTGCAGGGTGCACCATAGCATGCAGGCGGGTTTCGTGCTACAACTGGCCACCTGCCAATGCCAGTGCCGGTGTTTTCAGGGCGCAGGTGAAATATCCGTTTTGTTGCAGTGCGGTTTTCTGTATAATGCGTGGCTCATGTTTTCCCTGACCGGAGGTTTTCGCCATGTTCCGTAGATTTATGTTTGTTCTGTTGGCTTTGGGGCTTATGTTGCCGCAAGTGGCGAGTGCCCGCTGGATTGAAGATACTGTCTCCATGGAGGTTGAGGCCACCGGGCCGGTGCAATTCAGCCATTATAACCACTTGGAAGCTCTGGGTAAGAAATGTACCCTCTGTCACAATGGGGTTTACAATATTGTCCGCAGCAAAAACCCGTCCTTCACCATGGATGAAATGCGCAAAGGCAAGGCCTGCGGTTCCTGCCACAATGGAACCAAGGCTTTTGCGGTCGACGCTGACTGCTCCAGTTGTCACCCCACCAAAGACATTGTCTTTGAGGTCGAAGATGGTGATGCAACCTTCCCGCACAGCGTTCATACGGGTATGTACGGTTGCACCGACTGTCATACTGGGCTCTATCAACCTGAGCGGGGTAAAAACCCGACGGTGAACATGGAGCAGATGGGGCAGGGCGAATCCTGTGGTGCCTGTCACGATGGGAATACCGCCTTCACCGTGGAAGATAACTGTGGAAATTGCCACGAAGGTATGTAGTTCGCGTGCCTGAAATCGTTAAGCATAAGAGGGAGGCCGGGGTACCTTCCTCTTTTTATTGCAGGTTCATCTGATGATTTACCCGAAGTTTTTTAAAAATGGTCAAAAAGTTCAGTTAAAAGCCAAACAGCCCCTGCCGCCCGAGGGGCATAATGAACGTCTGAGTGCGATTGTTGAAGGCTGTGATGATCTGTCCTTTCACTTGCGTCTGCCTTACGGTAAAAATGCGGTTGAACAGTACCCCTTTGCCGCAGATATGCTGTTTGAGTTAAGTGCCGATGCTTTGGGGCTGGGGGTCAAGGCGCAGGTCGCCTTCGATCGCCCCCTGAGCGGAAATTTGATTCGTGTCGAGATTCAGCCGGGACTGGAGATGTTTCAGCGTCGCGCCCAGCCCCGACTCGACTGTACTTTGGGGATGCGTTTTACCCGCAGTTTGCAATCGCTTAAAAGTATGCGTGAATCCTGGAGAAAAAATGCCGAGTTTTTGCAGAACGCCGAACAGCCCCCGCAACTCAAGGGATTTATTCCCTGCGAAATGAATTTGAGTACCGGTGGCGTGCGCTTCAGCATGAACCCGCCTGCCACCGTCAGCGATCTGTGTTTAATGTTGATTGATCTTGATGACACCAAGGTTCCGGTTTGCGCCCTGGCCGAAATTATCTGGACGGAAGAACAATTTGAATCGAAAATGTTGCGTACCGGGCTGCAGTTCATCAGCATTCTCGATCAAGACCAAAAACGGATCGAAAACTATATCCAGACCCAACGCAATTGAGAGCTCTTGCCGACAGTTCTTTGGGCTTTTGTCCTTGTTTCAAGGCGATCCTTCGCGTATAAAAGTTACAGTGTCCCTCGCCATGTAGCAACTGCGTCTGATGATGCGAGCTTTATCGATGATGCAAATTTCTGAAAATGAAGCGTTCAGTGCCTGTCGCGTGCTCTTTGGCAGCGATTTGCAGATCAGCCGGGACTTTTTGCGTTATCTGCAACCTGCCGGTGCGCAATCAGCCTTTCGTCAGATGGCCAAAAAGACCCATCCCGACAAGCATCATAATGCCCCCGAGCTGGTTAAATCTCGCCAGTCGCAGCTCTTTCAAGATGTTAATCAGGCGCATAAACTCTTGCAGAATTACCTGCGCCAACGCGATCTTTTCGCGGCGCGGGCGACGCAATATCGCAGCCGCCCGGCGAGCCAGCGCAGTGAACCCCGTCCCCGGCCCTTTACTTCGAACGGTAAAATTCCGGCCCGACCCTTACAGTTTGGTCAATATCTCTACTATCGCGGTCTGATTTCTTTTCGCACCCTGGCCTGTGCATTGGTTTGGCAACGTCAGCAGCGTCCGGTTCTCGGTCAGATCGCGCAGCGCTGGGGTTGGCTCGCTAGCGCTGACGTGCGCCAAATACTCAATTGTCGAATCCGTGGTCGTTTTGGTGAGCGTGCCGAGCATTTAGGTTTGCTCAATACTTTGCAGGTTCGCGCTCTCCTGCTGCACCAACGCACACGCCAGCTCAAGCTCGGAACTTATTTTATCGAACAGGGTATTTTCAGCGCAGAGGAACTTGAACGCTTGCTCGCTTGTCTGGCGGCTCACAATCAACAGTATCGGCACGACTATTCCTATCAAGCCTACTATTACCATCACTGATTTCCTCATCTACCCATCGAAAGGATCATTATGGGCCTGCTTGCGCCTTCGGCCAGCTTTTGTCATTTTCAGATTACCGGTGACCTTCCCGCCGATTTCTCTTTTGCCCTGCTTGCGCAGCGCCTGCAAAAACAGGCGTTTCGATCAATTGAACAATCCAGCGAAGAATACAGTTGTGGCTGGGTGGAAATGGACGATTACGACTGCGCCGATTTTTGTGTCGAGGGGCACGTGTGGCGTGAGGGGCGCGTCAGTTTTACCCTGCGCGAAGATCGGCGCAAACTTCCTGCCAGCCTGTTGAAACGCGAAATTACCCGCCTGAGCCGTCAGTTTCTGGCGGCGCATCCAAGTTTCAAACGCGTGCCGAAATCTGAGCGTGAAGCTATGCGTGATCAGGCTTCTCAGCTGCTCTTCAGTCGCACTCTGCCGGTGCCGGCCTTTACTGATGTGGTTTGGGAGGTCGAAAGCAACCGTCTGCGCCTGGCCAGCCTCAGTCAGAAGAGAATCGACTGTTTTCAGGGATTATTTCATCAATCCTTTCCCGAACTGCGGTTGCAGCTCCTCACGCCCCTGGCGCGGGCGCGCCAGTTGACAAGCGCTGAACAGCTTGAAACTCTAGCGGCCCTCAACCCGTCAACCAGCCCAAATGCCCTCGAAGAAATTGCCGCCAACCGCTGGCTGGGAGAAGACTTTCTCGGCTGGTTGCTGTATCGCGGGCTTAATTCCGCCGCCGATTATCAGGTGAGCACCCCCGGCCCCCTGTTGCAGGGCCAACCCTTTCATGCCTGGCTTGATCAGCGTTTGCTCTTGACCGGCCAGGGGCAGGAGGGCGAACAGAAAATTGCCGTCGCCGGGCCACAGGATCAGTATTCCGAAGTTTGCACCGCCCTGACCCAGGGCAAGCAGATCGCCGAAGCCCGGCTCTTGTTGCAATTGAATGAAGATCAGGCATGGAAATTGACCCTCAAGGGCGAAACCTTCAGCTTCGGGGCTTTTCGCACCCCGATGCACAAAAGTGATACGGATCCGCAGGATGATCCTGCCCTTGAAGCCGAAGCTGCCTTTTATGCCAAAATGGCCGTGATCGACGAGGGCGAGCAACTCTTCAATAGCCTGCTGAAAGAGTTTTTGGCCCTGCGGCTTGACCCCAGCTGGGCGCAGCTGCAAGGGCAGATGGCGATGTTTTTCAGGACGGTTTAAGGCTGTGGGATGCGGTGGCGGGAAAGATCGATGCCAGTTGACCCTTGCTGTTCAACCGCCTGACGGCAAGCCGCTTGATAAATTCCGCCCGCGGGATCTCGTGGGCGCCAAGGCTCAGCAGGTGGGGATTGGTCTGCTGGCAGTCGATGAGCTCAACCTCCAGCCTGGCCAATTGTTGACAAAGCTGCACCAGCGCAACCTTGGATGCGTTCGCAACTTGGCTGAACATAGATTCGCCAAAGAAACAGCCCCCCAGACTGATGCCGTAAAGCCCGCCCACCAGCTGATTTTGCTGCCAGCATTCCACCGAATGGGCAAAGCCCAAGCGCCATAGCTCCAGGTAGGCTTGTTGCATCTGGGGCGTTATCCAGGTGCCGGTTTGCAGGCGCTGTTTCCGACAGGCCGCGATAACGGCGGGAAAATCTGCATCAAAACTCACACGAAAAATTTCTTTTTTAAGGATTTTGTTCAGCGAGCGGGAAACGTGAATTCGCTGGGGGAAAAGCACGCAACGCGGATCGGGTGACCACCATAGAATCGGCTCACCGGGGTTATACCAGGGGAAAATTCCCTGGCTGTAGGCGAGCAAGAGTCTTTGCGGAGAAAGGTCGCCGCCAATAGCGAGCAGGCCGATGTCCTCGGCCTGCTCAACGGGCGGAAACCAGAGTTCGTGCGACAGATAGGCACAGGGCATTGCGGTTGAAATGTCAGACGCGGGTATAGTCAAAACAAAATTTGCCTTGGCGAAACCCAACCTGGGCGACGCCCCCATTTTTCAGGGCGCCAAACAAAATTTCACTGGCGAGGGGATCGCTGATTTCCTGCTGAATCAAACGCCCCAGAGGCCGCGCTCCGTAGCGCGGATCATAACCGCGCTCGGCCAGTTGACGGCGTGCGGCGCTGCTTAAGCGAATGCGGATGTGGCGCTCTTCCAGTTGACTGGTCAATTCGTCGATAAATTTATCAACGACGCGTAGCATGGTTTTTTGACTCAGAGGCGCAAAGGCCAGCACCGCATCGAGGCGATTGCGGAATTCCGGTGAAAAGGCTTTTTCAACCGCCTGTTTTGGCAGCGGGCCGCTGCGCTCGCCAAAGCCAATGGGCTTGCTGTTCATTTCACGTCCGCCCAGGTTACAGGTCATAATCAGAATCACATTACGGAAATCTGTCTCTGCCCCGTTGTTGTCCGTCAGGGTGCCGTGATCCATGACCTGCAACAGAATATTGAACAGATCGGGGTGAGCTTTTTCGATTTCGTCGAGCAAGACCACCGACCAGGGATGTTTGCGCACATTTTCGGTGAGCAGGCCGCCCTGCTCAAAGCCTACATAACCGGGGGGGGCACCAATCAGGCGGGCAACCGAATGTTTTTCCATGTATTCGCTCATGTCAAAGCGCAAAAAGCGCACTCCCAGGGTCTGCGCCAGTTGTTTGGCAACTTCAGTTTTACCGACGCCCGTCGGGCCGGTAAACAGCAGGGATCCCACCGGTTTGTCGGGGTGCCCCAGCCCGGCCCGTGAACGATGAATGGCGCGCACCAGATTGTCGAGGGCCGGATCCTGTCCGTAAACCTTGCGTTTGAGGTCGCGTTCCAGGTAGCGCAGCTGCTGACGATCGGAACCGCTGACGCTGCGAATCGGCACCCGGGCCATGAGGGCGACCACCTTTTCAATTTCGTCGGCACCAATCTGTCGCGAAAGTGTTCCGGCCAGGCGTTGCTGGGCACCAGCTTCGTCAATTACGTCAATCGCCTTGTCAGGCAGATGGCGCTGAGGCAGATGCTTGATGGCCAGTTGCACGGCGCAATCGAGGGCTTCGGCAGCGTAGCTGACCTGATGATGCTCTTCGTATTTATCCTTCAAGCCTTCCAGTATGGCGCGGCTCTCCTCGGCACTGGGCTCGGGCAGGTCGATCTTTTGAAAACGGCGCGACAGGGCGCGATCTTTGTCGAAGAGGTTGCGATACTCTTCGTAGGTGGTGGAGCCGATGCAGCGCAGCTCGCCGGTGCCAAGCACCGGTTTGAGGATATTCGAGGCATCGAGACTGCCACCACTGGTGGCGCCGGCGCCGACAATGGTGTGAATTTCATCAATAAACAAAATGGCGCAGTCGCGTTTTTTCAGCGCCCCGATAACGGCTTTGAGACGTTCTTCAAAATCGCCGCGAAATTTGGTGCCCGCCAGCAGTGCTCCCATATCCAGCGCAAAAATTTCACTGTCCTTTAAGAGGTCGGGAACCTCCCCCTGGAAAATTTTCAGTGCCAGCCCTTCGGCCATTGCTGTTTTGCCCACGCCCGGCTCGCCGACAAAAATTGGATTATTTTTCCGCCGCCGACAGAGAACCAGAATCGTGCGTTCCAGCTCCTGCTCACGACCAATCAGTGGGTCGATGCGGCCTTCCTTGGCGCGTGCGACCAGGTCGTGGGTAAAGGCTTTGAGGGGGTCGACCGCTGTTTTCTTTTGTTTGTCGGGGCCCTCGGGTTGAGGTTGCGCGCGCGGGTTTTGTTTTTGCGTCTGCTCAGAGGTCGATTCAGATTCCGTCGCATGCTGGTTTGAGCCGTGGGAGATATAATCGAGCAGATCAACCCTTTCAATGCCTTGGCTCAATAGAAAATAACAGGCATGACTATTTTCCTCTTCAAGAATCGCAGCAAGCAGATCGCCAATGCCGACCTCGCTCTGGTTGGCCGATTGCATGTGCAACACCGTGCGTTGCAGCATGCGTTGCAAGGCGAGCGTCTGGCGTGGTACGGAATCATCCTGGCTTGCACTTGGCAGAGAAACCAGGTGTTTGTCAAAAAATTCTTCGAGCTGACGCTTTAATTCCTCAGTGTTGCCACCGCAAATGCCAATAATTTCCTGGCCGCTGCCCTCAAAGAGTAAAGCATAGAGGATGTGCTCAGTGGTTAAATACTCATGGCGCCGCCGTTGGGCTTCACGAACCGCCAGAGTAAACGTTAGTTGAACGTCATGGCTGAACATAGGTCGGGTTTTTACTCCTTTTCAATGGTGCAACGCAGGGGGAAACCTGCTTTACGCGCTTGCGCACGGACTTCCTGCACTTTGGTTTCGGCAATCGCCAGGGGAAAGGTTCCACACTGGCCAACGCCTTGAAAATGAATCGCCAGCATGGTCTGTTCCGCCAGGGGGGCACTTTGGTGGAAAATCTTTTGCAAAATATCAATAACGAATTCCATCGTGGTATAATCATCATTGTGCATCAAAACCCGGAACAGCGGTGGGCTGCTGGTTTTATTCCGGCTGGCACTGGTCGTCGAAGGACATTCTTGCTGACTCATGATCTTTGTGAACCCGTGTTGGTTTGATGTTTACGTGCAATTCTAGCACAATCAGTTTCACGCAAACAAACCAGCCTGCCCGCGACTGGTTTTCAGCAGGAGGACGCGTGTGGCATACCCCCCGACGGAACGGCGCAAAGGCCCGGATCTGTGGCTGAAAGTGCTGACATTCAGTGGACTGATCAGTGGCGTCAGCCTGGTGGTGGCCTTGTTTGTGACGGCCCTGGCCAAGCCCGAAGTCGAAACATTTTTCGATCGTTATTACAATGTTCGTATGCGCAAAAGCTGGGACATGGAGCTGATGGAAGTCATTTTTTATCTGTTACTGCTCTGCCTTTTCAGCAGCCTGTTCGGCCTGGGAATCAACGTCTGGCGTCGTCGTCGCAAGGGTGATTATATCAGAGCTTCGCTGATTTTTACCCTGGGGGTGGCGCTCTTTGGCCTGGCTGGCTGGCTGGTGCTGGTTAAGCAAAGCTCTTGAAAAACCGGCCCTTGACTTCCCCTTCCAATGCCGTCACCCTGTCTCAAAATGATTTTTAACCTTTATTTGCCAGGAGAATTTGATGTTGAAACGTTTATTTTTTGCCACGTTTGCGGTGCTGGTGCTCAGTAGTTGCGGTTACAACAGTATTCAGAAAAACGAAGAGGCTGTTTTTGCCGCCTGGGGGGATGTCGAGGCGACCTACCAGCGGCGCGCTGACCTCATCCCCAATCTGGTCGAAACGGTCAAAGCCTATGCGGCCCATGAAAAAGACACGTTCACAGAAGTGACCAATGCTCGGGCGAAAGTTGGTCAGATGACGATTTCTGCCGACAAACTCGGCGATGCTGCCACCATGCAGCAATTTCAGCAGGCCCAGGGCGCATTGAGTGGTGCTCTGTCGCGTTTGCTGGTCGTTGCTGAACGTTATCCCGATTTGAAAGCCAATCAGAATTTCCTGGATTTGCAGAATCAGCTCGAAGGTAGCGAAAATCGCATCAACGTGGCGCGCCAGCGCTATAATGACGCAGTCCAGATCTTCAACACCTCGATTCGGACCTTCCCGGGGAATTTGACCAACCAGTGGCTGTTGAAACTGGAGCGCAAAGAACCCTTCAAAGCCGATGCGGGGGCGGCCCAGGCGCCGAAGGTGAAGTTCTGATGCGTTTTTTGCTGCTTCTTTGCCTGGCTTTGTTGCTGGTTTCTCCCGTGTCTGCCCGCGATGTGCCCTTGGCAAAAGGTTATATCAATGACCATGCCGGAGTGATTTCTCCCGAGGCGGCGTTGAAACTCGAACAATTTCTGCGTGATTTCGAAGCAAGTGATTCCACTCAGATTGTGGTGTTGACGGTTGAAAGTCTCGAAGATGAAACGGTTGAAAGCTATGCGGTGAAAGTTTTTGAAGCCTGGGGCATTGGGCAGAAAGATACCGATAACGGGGCCTTGTTGCTGCTGGCTAAACAGGAACGCAAACTGCGGATTGAGGTGGGTTATGGCTTGGAAGGCCGCTTGACGGACTTGCTGTCCGGCCGGATTATTGACCAGGAAATTTCGCCCCAACTGAAGCAGGGCAATTTCGATGGCGGCATCATTGCGGGGGTGGTGGCCATGGCCGAAGCCGTGCGTGGCGAATATCAGGGCAGGGGTCAGACCGGTCAGCCGAAAAAAAAGGGCAGCCCCTTTGGGCTGCTGTTTCTGCTGTTCTTTGGCTTGCCTTTTCTGGCGCGACTCGGCGGGCACCGTGGCGGTCATAGACGCGGGGGAGTTTATGTCGGCGGCCCCTTTATGGGCGGTGGGGGCGGTTTTGGTGGCGGTGGCGGATTCTCCGGTGGCGGGGGCGGTTCAGGTGGTGGCGGTGCCTCGGGAGGATGGTAAGATGACAGCAACAGAATTTTTTACCCAAGACGAAAAAGCCCGCATCGAAGCAGCGGTCAAGGCCGCCGAAGCACGAACCAGCGGTGAAATTGTTCCGATGCTGGTAGATGAATCCTACAGCTATCCACGCGCCGAACTGCTGGGCGGGGGCGGCCTGGCCCTGGCCTGCGGTCTGCTGGTCAGCTGGGCCTTTGGTGGTGAATCTATCTGGTGGTTTCTGCCGGTTTTTAGCGGCGGCTTTTTAATTTTTCAACAGCTGATTCGTCGCCTGCCCGGTCTCAGACGGGCACTGATTCATCCCGATGAAATGACCGACGAAGTCAAGGAAAAGGCTTTGGTCAGCTTTGTCGAACAGGGGTTGCACGAAACCCGTGACCGCACCGGGATTCTGATTTTGATCTCTTTGTTCGAACACCGGGTGCAGGTGCTGGCCGACAGCGGTATTAACCAGAAGGTGCCGGAAAAAACCTGGGACGAGCTGGTTGAAATCATTGTTGCCGGTCTGAAAAATGGCCAGGCCTGCGCCGCGGTCTGCCAGGCGGTCGAACGCTGCGGCAGCTTGCTTGAAGAAAATTTTCCGGTAAAAAAAGATGACACGAATGAATTGCCGAATTTGATTATTGGCAAATCTTAAAATCAAGGGCACCCGCAAGGAGCGCCCCGAGCGCAGGGTGTGCACTTTTTTTTCAATCTTTGGTCAGCAGGGGGGTGAAAAAATCCCGGTTCCGCGATCTTTCTGACCAACTTCCCATCAATAACCTATAAAGTCGCGTCGCGCATAGCTCCAGATTCAGTTGAGCTTCGGCTTGTTGATAGCTCTGGCTGCCGCTGCCGTGGAAGCGTTTGAGTCGCGGGTAAATCCCCGAAAAATTCTGGATAAGAGGCACGAGGCGCTTTTTACGCTGGCTGGCGAGAAACGTCATCCCCCGGCGGCTTGCCCCCAGTAAATGCAGGTAGCGCGGTTCTGCTGCGAGCAGGCTGCGGGTGGTTTCTTGCTCCATGCCGAGAAAAATTGCCACCAGCATGCGCTGTATCCGGGTGCGTGTCAGCTGACGTGATTTGGTGCGATTGATCAGATCATCCAGGTCTTGCGCCTCTTCCGCTGCCGCCAACAGCCGGTTTTCAATACCGTTTTCAACCAGCCAAAATCTGTTTAAATCCTGTGCTTCACTGAAAATTCTCGCCAGCAGCAAGGTGAAATATTTATCCTCGATAAAAATTCCCCCGGCCTCCAGGGCGCGGTGCAACAGGGGCTGGACGTCGGACGGGATCAGATGTGCCACCTCTTTACCCGCAGCCAGCCGGGCACGAATGCCGGTGGCGCTGGCGATGCCAGTTTCATCGATGTGCATATCATGAAAGCCTGAACCCCTGCGCTGGATAGTGGCCGGTTTTATAAAACTGGCGGTCTGTTGAAGCGCGCGCAGATATTCAATCCCCAGAATGTTGTTCGGCGTCGAAAGGGTTTCTGCTCCTTGTGGCATCAGTCTGCCAATTACTTGAGCGCGAGCGGCGGGATAATTCTGTCCAGCACGCAAAAGCTTAGCGGTGGCGGCGGCAATCTGCCGCTGGTGATTGCCCAGCAAGTCGACGCAATCAGCCAGTTCCTTCAAATCCCCGGTTTCACTGCCAAAACAGAGGCTGTCAATTCCGCCCAGGGTATTAAGGGCTTGCACCGCTCCCCGTGCAAAATCGGGGGCACTGCTACACGCCCAGGGCAGAGGCAGCTCCACAATCAGATCGACCCCGGCGGCCAGCGCCATTTTGGTGCGCACCCATTTATCAACCAGTGCCGGTTCCCCACGCTGCAGAAAATGCCCGCCCATCACCGCCACGCTGACTTCGGCGTCGGTTGTCGCCACACTGGCACACAGGTGGTGGAGATGCCCATTGTGAAAGGGATTATACTCGGTAATCAGGCCGACGCTGCGCATTTACAGCACCACCGGAATGCGCCTAGCGACGCGGTTTTCTGTTGGCGTTATCCGGGTGCGGTAGGCCAGGGGCTCCACGCCGGCGGCCACCACCTCGCGCAGCAAGCGACCGTAGGCGGGATCAATTTCATCTGCCGGACTGAAGCACATCGCTTCGCCGCGTTGAACGAGAAAAAAAATAACCGCACGATAGCCCTCCTCCCGGGCGCTTCTCAGCTCACGCAGATGTTTCTGGCCGCGGAGGGTGACGGCATCGGGAAATTTAGCCGTGAGCCGGTCACAGAGGGTGACGTTTTTCACTTCAAGCAGAACTTTTTGTGCGTCCTTTTGCAGAAAAAAATCAATCCGACTGGCACCGTAGGGGGCTTCGCGCTGGATGGAATAATTGACAAATTCCTCAATCCAGCCCTGTTGCAGGGCTTCTTCGACCAGATGGTTGCTGCGCTGGGTGTGGGTATCGACCCAGTGGTTGCCAACCCGGATCAGCTCCAATGTGAACTTAAGTTTGCGTTTGGGGTTGTCATTGGCCGACACCAACACCGCATAGCCGGGCACCGCACATTGCAGCATGCTGCCGGTGTTGGGGGTGTGCGCGGTAATCAGCTGGCCGTTGTCGAGTTTGATATCGGCAAGAAAGCGCTGATAGCGTCGTACCAGGCGACCAGGGTAGAGGGGGTGTGGCAGCTGCATAAAAAACTCCGACGGCAAGGACTGTATCCTAACCGCCGGAGAGGGGAAAAACAAGCAAGGTTATTGGTCAGAATTTACCAAATTCGCTGTCGTCGAGGGCTATTTCTGCGGCAGGGTTATCGCGACCAGCAGCTGTGTTTGCGCTCTGTTCTGCTGCCTGCCAGCCACTGGTGGCGGCGGAGGTGTTCCAGGAAATTTCCTGCTGTGATTTTTTGGTGTTCTTTCCGGGGTTTGAGCTGACGGACTTTGGTGCTGAAATCGCCGATCGATATGTCGCGGACTGGCGCAGTTTGAACTGTTGCAGCAAACGTTGCAGTTCCATGGCCTGGCCCGAAAGCTCTTCGGCGGCGGCGGCACTTTCTTCGGCACTGGCAGTGTTGGACTGGGTGACCTGGTCGATCTGTTCGAGCCCCTGATTGACCTGGGAAATGCCCTGGGCTTGCTCATTGCTGGCGGCGGAAATTTCGGCCACCAGATCGCTGGTTTTGGTAATGCCGGCCACAATTTCTTTCAGGGCTTCGGCGGTGGTATTGGCAATATTCGCCCCATTTTCGGTTTTCTGCACCGACCCTTCGATGAGTTCGGCGGTTTCCTGGGCAGCTTTGGCACTGCGGGCCGCCAGGTTGCGCACCTCTTCAGCCACCACCGCAAATCCCTTGCCGTGTTGACCGGCGCGCGCGGCTTCAACCGCCGCGTTCAAGGCCAGCAAATTGGTCTGGAAGGCAATTTCATCGATAACCTTGATGATTTTGCTGATCGATTGCCCTGACTGGCGAATATCGTCCATCGCCGTCACCATCTGCTGCATCTGGTTGCTGCCCTTTTGGGCGGCGTTTTTGGCTTCAAGGGATAATTGGTTGGCCTGATTGGCGTTTTCGGCGTTATCGCGCGTGCGCCCGGCGAGTTCGCCCATGGAGCTGGTGATTTCTTCGAGGGATGCGGCTGATTCAGTGGCCCCTTGGGAGAGATCCTGCGCCCCGTCTGAAACCTGGGAGGCCCCCGAATTGATCTGTTCGCCCGAGGTTTGAATCTGGCCCAGCACCTGATTGAGATCATCGCCCAGCTGTTTCAGGGCGTTACGGATTTCATCTTGACTGTCGCGTGGTGCGACCGTGTAACTGATATCACCACTGGCCAATTGCTTGAGAATTGTCACCGTTTCCTGCTGCAAATTGTCGGCAAATTCATCCAGCGTTTTGGCCATTTCACCAATTTCATCGGCGCGATTTAACTTCAGCCGCATGCCGAGGTGCCCCAGTTCCAACTCTTTGAGCATTTCGACCGTTTTGCGCATGGGTGCGGCAAAACTGCGTGCCATGGTGATACCGATCAAAAGAGCCGCAATTACGCCGATAATGACTGCCACCAGAGCCATGGTCTTGCTGGAGCCGGCTTCGCTCTGTGCTTCCTGGCTGATGGCGTCAGCTTCCTTGAGGGCCTGGGCAAACAAGGCATCAAATTCTGCCATGGTGGCATTAAAGGCTTCGCGCCCACTGCCGAAGGCGATAGCTTCGGCGGCTTTTAATTCATCGAGATCTTTGCTGACATAGGCAATGGCTTCTTGGAACAGCGTTTCAATTTCGGCCAGGGTGGGTTTCACCTGTGAACTGACCAGAAGCCCGGCACTACCATAGTCTCCCTCGTCAATTTTATTATTGATGGTTTCGCCTAAATTGTGTAGGCGTGCGTGGGGCGTGTCGAAAGATTTCAGCAAGCGGCTGAATTGATCATCGCCGGTTTGATATTTTGTCAGCCATTTCCCCAGGCCGCAGAGGCTCGGATTGAGTTGACCGGTGAATTTTTCGTGGCGGTTGACGGCAATTTCAAGCCCGGCCACCCATTTGACATGATCTAGCTGGCGCGCAACCAGAATGGTTTTCAGCTCGGCAACATCGTCCAGGGCAATCGTTTTGACCAGCTCGGCAAATTTTTGATGTTCACTTTTCCAGGTGGCCAGTGCCTGTTTGGCCTGAGCGAGAAGTTTGCCTTCTGTGCTCGTATGAGGCTTGGCTTCAAAATCTGCCAGGGCCCGATCGAGTTCGCCCATACGTTCAACGAAATTTTCTTCCTCGTGATGGCGGGCGCTCGCATCCAGGCTGGCGATCAGCATAGTGCGCTCCGCCGATTTCAGCCCATTGAGGCTTTCCATCATCACCCCCAGCTCACGGCTTTTGGGCAGGCTTTGGGTCACGACGTCTTTGAGACCGTCGCTGGCGTGATAAATTCCATACCAGCCAATGCCCCCCACCAGGGCGCAAATCGCGGCAACAATGGCAAACCCGCCGACAAGTTTAGCAAAAATCTTCATGTCTTCCTCCTGTGAATTGGCAGCAATTTTTTCGAGACCGTGGAAGATTAGCGTAAATTTAGACAATGTCAAACTTTTCGCGACTTTTTTTTGAGATAAGGAATTAAGGCCGTGAGGCGTGAATCGTGAGGTGTAAACTGGTAATGTGCCAGCGTATTCGGATACAGGATCAATTATCCGGCATCTGTCGGCGGGGCACTGAGCTGTTCCAGCGTTAGGACAAGGGTAGAACAGGGGGGCAGGTGCTCGCTCAGTTGCGGAAGTTGCTGTAATTGATTTTCAAGGCGACGCGCCGTCAACAGGACCTGACGCAAAAGTTCTCTTTCTGCGGGCGGCTGATTTTGACCGTTGAATTCGCGAAATTGTTTGGCAATGGTCGGGTGGCTGCGCTCTTTTTCAAAAACCGCCTCGCGCAACATTTGATACTGCTCGCCGTTCAGTTGACCGGCCTCCTGGGCCTGGCGCAAAAGGTCAATGGAACGGTAGTCGGGAACCGGCAGCATTTGGCGGCTGCGTGCCAGAAGGTCGGGCTCTTCCTTTTCAAGAAAGCTGAACGCGCAGGTCAATTTGAGAGCGGTTTCTTTTTTGATGCGCACTTCATCACGGCAGTAAGCGTCAAAGCTGTCATAGCCCCAGCTGCTGAATTCGCCGGAATTACGCACCCGGGTGAGCTGCTCGCCCAGTTCCACCCAGCTAGATTTGAATTGCCGCGCCACACTCAGCACTTGATAGCGCGACGAGGCGGGATCGAGTTGCTGCATGATCTTTTCAATCACCAGCTCGGCTTTGGTTTTGGGGGTGGTTGCCAT
>Ga0210028_1000886_pt1 | contig 25691 bp, 23 predicted proteins | sample CryGeymeta201513_FD_185468 | JGI IMG/M metagenome (GOLD analysis project Ga0210028, IMG submission 185468) | Groundwater microbial communities from Crystal Geyser aquifers in Utah, USA - Crystal Geyser metaG 2015-13 (SPAdes) (version 2) | ecosystem: Environmental > Aquatic > Deep subsurface >...
CAAATTTTCCCTGCCAGCAAACCGACAGGCGCATCGAAACAGTCGGGTGATGCGCTTTGCGAAGGTAAAGGAGGAGGCCGCAGACCGGGGGACACGTAGCAAAGCGCATCGCCCGACTGTTTCATCCCCAACCGTGACGCCTGCTTCGGCCTGGTATCTATCGCACACACTTTGAATTACCCACCATGAAGGGCGCCCGCCCAGCCTTTAAAATGCAGCCATTCCCTAGTGGCTGTGCCAAATTCCCGGTTTTCTGGTCAAACCAGCCGATGACCCGGCAAACCGTGACCACCCCGGCCGCCACTTCCCATTCGAGAACTCCCTGTGACCTACGCTTTTGAAACCCGCCGCCGCCGCACTTTTGCCATCATCAGCCACCCGGACGCGGGTAAAACCACGCTGACCGAAAAACTGTTGCTGTTCTCGGGCGCGATCCAGATTGCCGGCTCGGTAAAGGCGCGCAAGGCCACGCGCCATGCCACCAGCGACTGGATGGAGATCGAGAAGCAACGCGGCATCTCGGTGGCGTCCTCCGTAATGCAAATGGTCTACCGCGACCACGTCATCAACCTGCTCGACACGCCCGGCCACAAGGACTTTTCTGAAGACACCTACCGCGTGCTGACCGCCGTGGACTCGGCTCTGATGGTGATTGACGCAGCCAATGGCGTCGAATCGCAAACCCGGCGCCTGATCGAAGTCTGCCGCCAGCGCGACACGCCCATCATCACCTTCATCAACAAGATGGACCGCGAGGTGCGCGACCCGCTCGACATCCTGGACGAAGTTGAGCGCGAACTCGGCATGCCCTGCGTGCCCATGACCTGGCCGGTGGGCCAGGGCAAGAGCTTTGGCGGCATCATCAATTTGCGCACCAGCATCATGACGGTGTTTGAATCGGGTTCGGAGCGCCTGCCGCACGACTTCGAAGCCATGCCCTTGAGCGACCCCGACGCGCTGCAGAAACGCTTTGGCAACGAGTGGGACACCGCGCTGGAAAGTATCGAGCTGGCCACCGGTGCCAGCCCCACGTTTGACCGTGAAGCCTTTCTGGCTGGCAAACAAACGCCGGTGTTCTTTGGCTCAGGGGTGAACAACTTCGGTGTCATGGAAGTGCTCGACGCGCTGGTTGACCTGGCGCCGTCGCCGGGTCCGCGCACCAGCTCGTTCGTGGTCAACAAGCAGCCCGTCATCAAAGAGGTGCACCCCGAGGACGATGCTTTTTCTGGCGTGGTGTTCAAGGTGCAGGCCAACATGGACGCCAACCACCGCGACCGCATCGCCTTTGTGCGCATCGCCTCGGGTAAATACGTGCCGGGCCTGAAACTCAAAGTGATGCGTACCAGCAAAGAGCTGCGCCCGACCAGCGTGGTGACTTTCATGAGCCAGCGTCGTGAGGCGGTTGAAGAAGCCTACGCCGGCGACATCGTCGGCTTCACCACCCACGGTGGCGTGCAGCTCGGCGACACCATCACCGACGGCTCGGTGAATCTGCTGTTCACCGGCCTGCCGTTTTTTGCCCCTGAAATGTTCATGACCGTGGTGCTGAAAAACCCGCTGCGCACCAAGCAGCTGCAGCAAGGCCTGGCGCAACTCGGTGAAGAAGGCGCCATCCAGGTGTTCAAGCCCGAGATGGGCGGCAACATGCTGCTCGGCGCCATTGGCCAGTTGCAGTTCGAGGTGGTGCAGCACCGCCTGAAAGGTGAATACGATGCCGACATTCGCCTGGAGGGCAGCCAGTACACCGGCGCGCGCTGGATCACTGCCGACTCGCCCGCAGAGCTGAAAGAGTTCGTTTTCGCCTACCCGCAGCGCATGGCGCGCGACGCCGCCGACACCCTGGCCTATCTGTGCACCAGCCCGTACGATGTGCGTTTGGCGCAGGAGCGCTTTCCCAAAATCCACTTTCACCCGCTGCGCGAGCACGCCGGGCTAGCGCTGCAATCGGCGGGATAGATATGGGCCCCAGTGATTCCGCCTGCCCATGATCGACATTGGCTCGCGTGAACACAACCGGGCTGCTTGACGTTACAGTGCAGCGATTCACCACCGGGACATTGCCATGTTTTTTGCCACCAACCTCGACACCGTCACCCACGGCATCCAGCTGGCCGTGGCGCCGGTTTTTCTGCTCACCGCCGTGGCCGGCATGATCGGCAGCGTGGCCGGGCGCTTGGCGCGCATCATCGACCGCGCCCGTGTGCTCGAAGACCGCATCGAGGCGGCCCAGCCGGGCAATCCGCTGACTGCTGCCTTCTCTGAGCTCGACCAACTGCGCCTTCGCGGCTCGCTGGTCAACGCCTGCATTGCTCTGCTGACGTTTTGCGCCATCATGATCGGGCTGACCATCATGGCGCTGTTTCTGGGCGAAACCACCGAGTGGCAAATATTCCGCATGGCCACCATCCTGTTTCTGTCGGGCATCAGCTGTTTCTTGCTAGCCCTGCTGTGTTTCCTGACCGAGACCCTGATTGCCACCCGCATGCTCAAATTTGGCCGAAAATTGCCCCAACTTCCATCACAAACCTGAAGCCGCTGCCATGCCATCCACACCCAAGCCCTCGCCTCTGCTCACCAGCCACTTGGCGCGGCAGCGGGGCTTTGCCCAACTCAGCGGCAAAAGCCGCGACGCCCTGGCAGCCCAGTTCACCCTGGTCACGGTGACGGCGGGCACCACACTGATGACGCAGGGGCAACTGCCGAGTCGGCTGGTGCTCATTTTGAGCGGCGCGGTGCGCCTGAGCGACCCCGACCTGAACCTGTCGGTGCAACTGGAAGCAGGCGACCTGTTTGGCTTTGGCGCCACGCCGGCGCCGCAATTGGCCACCTGGCAGGCGGTGGCCGCTGCCGACTGCGAACTGGCCTGGCTGACGGCGCAAGACCTGGAGCAACTCTGTGCCAAGCATGCCCAACTGGCCTACTTTTTCCCGTCCATTGCGCCAGCAGATCAGCCGCAGGCCAGGCCAGCCAACCTGGTCAGCGAATCGGGTAGCGCGTTGAACCTGCTCAACACCCCGATTCGCACCCTGATCAAGCGCGAGCCCATCACCCTGCCGCCCGACACCTCGATCCAAGACACCGCAGTGGTCATGCGCGACCGGCGCGTGTCGTCGGTACTGCTGGTCGAGCAAGGCCTGCTGTTTGGCCTGGTCACCGACCGCGACCTGCGCAACCGCGTGGTCGCGCTCAAGCTCGACATCAACCGCCCCGTTGCCGACATTGCCACGCTCGCGCCCATGACGGTGAGCGCCAACAGCCCGGCGTTTGAAGCCCTGCTGCTGATGGCGCGCCACAACATCCACCACATGCCGGTGATGGACGGCGGCAACATTTTGGGCATGATCACCGCCACCGACCTGACCGAGCAGCACAGCACCTCGGCGGTGTATCTGGCTGGCGACATCTACAAGCAAACCTCGCTCGATGGCCTGAAAAGTATCAGCTCTCGGATCAAACAACTACAGCAACACCTGGCCGCCGCTGACGCCAGCGCCTACAACACCGGCCACATTGTCACCGCCATCACCGACGCCATCACGACGCGGCTAATCCAGCTGGCCGAAGCGCAAATGGGCCCGGCCCCGGTGGACTACGTGTGGGTGGCCGCCGGCAGCCAGGCGCGCAACGAGCAAACCGCCAAGTCGGACCAGGACAACTGCCTGATGCTCGACGACGCGTTTGACGAAGCCGTGCACGGCGAGTACTTCAAGCGCTTTAGCAAGTTTGTCTGCGACGGCCTGGCCGAGTGCGGTTACATCCACTGCCCGGGCGAGATGATGGCCATGACCGACCAGTGGCGCCAGCCGCGCCGGGTCTGGGCCGAGTACTTCCGCAAGTGGGTGGACCAGCCAAAGCCAAAATCGCTGATGCTGACCTGCGTGTTTTTTGACCTGCGCGCCATCCACGGCAAGGCCGAGTTGCTCGACGGCCTGCGCCAGCAGGTGGTGCAGCACACCAAGGGCAACAGCCTGTTTTTGGCGCACATGGTGAGCAACGCCCTCAAGCACCGCCCGCCGCTGGGCATGTTCGGCCAGATCACCCTCAGCCGGGGCGGCGACCACCCGCACACCATCGACCTGAAACACACCGGCATCGTGCCGATCGTGGACCTGGCGCGGGTCTATGCGCTGGCCGCCGGCGTCACGGTGGCCAACACCCACGACCGGCTCGAGGTCTCAGCGCAGGCCGGTGAAGTCACCGAGCAAAGCGCGCGCGACCTGCGCGATGCGCTGGAGTTTCTGGGCAAGCTGCGCATTGCCCACCAGGCGCGCCAGATGGCGCTGGGCCAGGCGCCTGACAACTTTCTGGCGCTCGAAGAACTCAGCAACTTCGAGCGCAGCCACCTCAAAGACGCATTCAGCGTGGTGCAGACGCTGCAGGGCGTGCTAGGGCAGCGCTATGCGGGTGGGCGCTTCTAAACCTCAGTATTTCAGCCGCGCGTAATAGGTCTTTTGCGCCGCCTCTCTGGCCTGGCGCAGGGTGGTGATGCCCATGGCTTGCAACAGCGGCAGCAGGCGCAGCCAGATTTCCGCGGTGACCATGGCGTCGCCCAACGCAGTGTGGCGGCCCAGCACGGTGATGTTGAAACGCTCGGCAATCGCCTCCAGGCGGTGCGATTCCTGGTTGGGGTGCACCACCGCTGACAGCAGCAGGGTGTCGAGCACCGGGTGGTTGAAAACCAGGCCGGTGTTGCGCTCCTGCAGTTGCAAAAACTTCATGTCAAAGGCAGCGTTGTGCGCCACCAGCACGGTGTCCTGGGCGTAGCTGTAAAACGCGGGCAGCACCTCGGTGATGGGCGGCTTGCCTCGGACCATGTCTTGTGTGATGCCGTGGATCGGGATGGTGGCCGCCGGAATCAGCCGCTTCGGGTCCACCAGTTGCTCAAAGCTTTCCTGGCGCAGCAGCTTGCTGTTGACGATGCGCGCCGCGCCAATCTGGATAATCTGGTCGCCCTCGGACGGATTCAGGCCGGTGGTTTCGGTGTCAAAAACGGTGAAAGACAACTCATTGAGCAGCCGGTCTTCGAGCGCACTGCTCTGATCGGTGCTCTGGAACAAGTCAAAGTCGTAGTACTCAGGGCGGCTGTCGTTTTGCAGAATCTGCGTTGCCTCCATCTGTTCCTGCACGCTGGCCAGCGGCAGCAGAAACCTGAAAAAGGCCTCGTGGCGCACGCGCTCGCGCTCGAACCACATCTCGCCGCCATGGCGTTCCACCACGTCGCGCACGGTGAGCGGCGTACTTTCGGCGCCAAAGCGCATGCTGTCCATTTCCCAACTCATCACGGTTTCGGTGCTCATCACCTGACCGGTCCAGATCAGGTCGAGCTGGGCGCGGTTGCCACTGGTCTGCAGGCGCAGCCGAAAAAACTTGACGTCAAACTCATCGACCAGGCGCATGGCAAGGTAATCCAGTGCCTGTGTCAGGCTGAAGCTGTCTACCTTGAGCCAGACACTGGCGTCGCGGTTTTCCAGCGTCACCGGGCGCTGGTTGCGCGCCTCGATGCGCCGTTGCGTGGCCAGTAGCACGTCGGCGCCAAGCATTTCCTCGAGCGGCCAGCGTGCCTTGAGGCCCTGCGTGGCCTGTTGCGTCATGGTGTTGATGCGCGCGCTCATACTGTGCACTTCTTCGCGCACCACGGTCAAAAAGCGTTCGCGCATGGGCGCTTCAAGGTCTGGGTAGGCCAGCATCTCGACCGCCGCCTGAATGTTGGCCAGCGACGAGCGGCTGCCCTCAGTGAGGCCGTGCAGCAACTGGTCGCGCAAATGCTCTTCTTCAAAAGCGCGCGTCACGTTGTCGAGCATCAGCACAAAGCCGCTGATTTCTGTGCCATGGTCGGCCGCGTCAACATGGCGCACCGGCGCCATTTGCACCTTGAGCAACTGGCCCGCTTGCGTGGTGGTGACAAACTGGGCCGACGGGCTGCCCGCGCCGCGGCTCAGGCGCTGTTGGATGCTCTCCAGGGCGTGCGCCACCAGTTGCCGGTCGAACACGGCGTAAATGGAGCGCCCGATGCCGACCAGCTCGGCGCCGCCCGCCAGCGTCGGCGCCACCGACAGCGCCTTGAATTGCAGCCGGGCACGGCTGTTGTACAAAATGATGCGGCCGTCCAGGTTGCACACCACCACGCTTTGCGTGAGTTCTGCCATCAGCGCGGCCAGCCGGTTTTTTTCCTGCTGCACGCTCAGGCTGGCCTGGGCAATTTGGCTTGCCACGTCGGCGCGCAAGGTATCGCGCTGGGCTGCGAGTTCAAAAATTACCTCGGCCAGCGCCTGGGTTTCTGTGGTGCCTTGGTGGTTCATGGGCGCGGCCTGCGGCGCCGCCAACAGCACCTTGGTCTGCTCCAGCAAGCGCCCGGGCGCGCTGGCGTAACGCCGAAACAGCCAGCGCAGCGTTGAGGCAATCGCCACCAGACCAAACACCCAAGTCATGCCGATCAAGACAAACCGGGGTGCCAGTTGCTCGGCCAACAGCGCGCGCTGGTCTGGCTCCAGGGTGGAGGCGATCAGGCCAAAAGTGACCAGCAGCCACAGCAGCGTGGCCAGCCCTATCACGACGATCGCCAGGATCAGGCGGCGGTCAATCTTGAACCGGTTCATGCGGGTCGGCCCAGCATTTGCGCCACCTTCTGCACCAGTTCTTTGGTGGCAAAAGGCTTGGTCATGTAGGCATCTGCGCCCAGCGCCATGCCCTTGGCCACATCGGTATCGCGCCCCTTGGCGGTGAGCATCAGGATTTTTGTGGCCTGCACTGCCTCCAGACCGCGCACCTCCTGGCAGACCTCGAAACCGGTTTTCTTGGGCATCATGACATCGAGCAGCACCAGGTCGGGCAGCTCCCGCGTGATGGCATCCACCGCCTCCTGTCCGTCACGCGCTATCACCACGGTGTAGCCTTCGCGCTTGAGCAGATACTCCAGCGAAATCACAATGTTGGGCTCGTCGTCGGCCACCAGTATTTTTGGGCTCATCTCAGTCTCCTCTTTTATATTTTGAAGGGCAGGTAGAAGCAAAATGCCGCGCCTTGCCCGGGTTGTGACTCAAGCCACAGTTTGCCACCAAAGTGCTCCACGATTTGGCGGCTGATCGGCAACCCCAGGCCGGTGCCCTGCGGCCGGTTAGCGGCATCGCCACCCTGGCGAAATTTCTCAAAAATCAGCGCCTGCTGCTCTGCCGTCACACCGGGGCCGTTGTCGCGCACCTTTACGGTCACGCCGACATCGTCGCTGCCCAGGCTTACGTCAACCCGACCGCCGGGCACTGGCACAAACTTGGCCGCGTTGGAGAGCAAATTGAGCATGACCTGGGTCAGCCGGTCGGGGTCGGCCAGCAGCAGCACAGGCTGCGTCGGCAGTTGCACATTGACCTGTGTTTGACGTTCGCGAAACAGCTCCGAGGTGGTCACCACCGCCTGCTGCACCAGCGTGCAAAGGTCCACCTTGGCGTTGTGCCACTCGGCATGGCCCGACTCAATCTTGGCCATGTCAAGTACCTGGTTCACCAGCCGCGACAAACGCTCGGTCTCAGAGACGATGATGGCGATGAACTGGCTGCGCTGCGGCTGCGGCATGTCGGGGTCGTCGCGCATCAACTCGGCCAGCGCCCGAATCGAGGTCAGCGGTGTGCGCAACTCATGCGTCACCGACGACATGAAGTCGTCCTTGAGCCGGTCCAGGCTCTTGAGCTGCTCATTGGCAGCGCGCAACTCGCGCGTGGCGCGCTCCAGCGAGTTCGATTTTTCTTCAAGCTCCAGCGAGTGCGCGCGCAATTGCGAGGTTTCGTCCAAAATGCGCAGCACGTCGTCGGGCGTCAGGGTTTCTTCTTCCACACTGCTGGCCACCAGCACGCGCGCCGAGGCACTGCCGACGGCGCCGGCCAATTGGGTCTCGACAAACTGCACCAGGCGCGCGTCGGGCGTGATGGCACTCAGGCTGCTGGCGCCGACCTCGCGCGCATAAGACGTAAACAGCGCCTGTGCCCGCTCTGCGCCCATGAAGCGTTCACACAGGCGCAACAGGTCTGGCACGGTGGCGCGACCGCGCCAGAACACTGGCCGCGCCGTGGTGGTGCGCTTGAAGACATCGACAAACAGCAGCGCCTGACTGGCTTCCTGGCTGCTGGGCGCGCGCCACAGCGACAAGCCCGCATAGGCGCCGATGTTGACCAGCAAACTCCAGAACAGCGAATGCGTCAGGTTGTCGAGCCCGTGCAAGCCAAACAGTTGCTCGGGCCGCAACCAGTGCCAGCCCAACAGGCCCTCCGTTAAAAAGGTGTCGGATAGCCAGCCCGACTTGGCCAGCGACGGCAGCATCAGCGTGTAGCCCCACATCACAAAACCGGCCGCCAAGCCCACCAGCGCGCCCTGGCGCGTAGCGCCTTTCCAATACAAGCCACCCAGCACGGCGGGCGCAAACTGGGCCACGGCGGCAAAGCTGATGAGCCCAATGCTGACCAGCGCATAGGCTTCACCCGCCAGATGAAAATACACATAACCAAGTACCAGAACGCCCAGAATGGCGGCTCGGCGGATGTTGAGCAGCACGCGCGTCAAGTCGTGCCCGGCCTCGGATTTGAAGTGGGCGGTGCGCAGCAACAGCGGCATCACCAGCTCGTTGCAGACCATGGTCGAGACCGCGATGGTTTCCACAATCACCATGCCGGTGGCCGCCGACAAGCCACCAATAAATGCGAACAGTGCCAGCGCCGGCTGGCCTGCAGCCAGCGGCAACGACAGCACAAAATTGTCGGCGTTGACATGGGCACCGTCAAAATACAGCATGCCACCCAAAGCAATCGGCAATACAAACAGGTTGATGGCCAACAGGTAGAGCGGGAACACCCAGACGGCGCGGCGCAAGTGGCTCTCGCGCACGTTTTCCACCACCATCACCTGGAACTGGCGCGGCAAAAAGATCACCGACAGCATTGACAGCAGCGTCAGCGCAAACCACTGGGTCCAGGCAAAGCCGCCACCCTGCTCCAGGCGCAGCAATTTGGCCAGGTCGGGCACGGCGTGGGCGCGTGTGAACAAGTCTTCGAGGCCATTGAACAGACCATAAACCACGAACAAACCAACCGCCAGGAAGGCGATCAGCTTGATCACTGACTCAAACGCAATCGCCGCCACCAAGCCCTCATGGCGTTCGGCCGAATCCAGATGACGGGCGCCAAACACCATGGTGAAACCGGCCAGCGCCAATGCCATGTAGAACGTGCTGTCTTGCGCCCAGTGCGCCTGCACCGGCGCGTCACCCACAGCGCTTGCTGTGAGCAGGCCATAGCCGGCAGAAACCGCCTTGAGCTGCAGCGCAATGTAGGGCACGATGCCGACCACGGCAATCAGCGTGACCAGTCCGGCGAGCAGCGGGCTTTTGCCATAGCGGCTGCCAATGAAGTCGGCGATCGAGGTGATTCGGTAAGTCTTGGCGATGCGGATCATCTTGCGAATCACCAGCCAGCCCAGCGTCATGGCCAGCGTTGGCCCCAGGTAGATTGGCAAGAACCAGATGCCGCCGGAGGCGGCGCGGCCGACGCTGCCAAAGTAGGTCCAGGCGGTGCAATAGACCGCCAGCGACAAGGCATAAGTCCAGGGGTTGGCAATGATCGAGCGGCCTTGTGCGGCACGCCAGTCGCCAAAGCTGGCCACGGCAAACAGCAGCAGCAGGTAAGCAAACGAAGCCCCGATGACGAGCACGGGCGACAGCATGGCTAACTTTCTCCGTCAGCGGCGCTGTGCCATTCCATCAGCCAGGCCAGGGCCACGATCAACAGCGTCCAGAGCACCATCAGGGCGGTCGGAAACAGCGGCAAACCGAACACGCTGGCATCGACATCCCACAAACCCAGCAGCGGGAAATTGAGCACCAGCCAGCCGCAACAAAACAAGGCCACCAGGCGCGGAGTTGTCAGGCTGTTGGTCATGCTTGCGTGCTGATCAATGGTGCCAACCAGTACCGCTTAGGCATTGCCCTTGGCCCAACTGGCGTGGGCATGGCGGCTGAGCGCAAAACTGGCGATGAATTTACACCATAGGGTACTGCCGGCCACGGCGCTCCACACGCTGTACTCCCAAAAACCACCCACCACGGCCACAATCACCGCCAGCAGAATCACCCCGGCCAACAGATTGATGATCATCTCGTAGGGGGCAAATTTTTCGGGATTGGGCGGCGCCTCGCCGCCCTTGACGGCCACTTCAGAAAAGTCGCGCTTCACCACAATGCGCCAGGCCCGGCGCAGCCAGACAAAGCTGATGGGAAAGAGCGCCAAAAACAAAATCCACGTCATCGCGACGCTGATATCAAACACCATTTCAGGCTCCAGTTCAAGAAAAAAGCCCTGTCAGCATGACCGACAGGGCTTTCATTGTCACCCCTACCCACCAAGGCAGGCAAGTGGGCGACTCAGATCATCAAAGCACCTTTTAGTGGGCACCATCCACTACCTTGGAGCCGCGCGGAATGCGCACGGCTTCAACCATGTGCTGAATGTGCTCAGGCGGCTCGGGGGTGACTTTGTCAACCAGGAAAGCCACCAAAAAGTTCACCAGCGCGCCAATGGCACCGAAGGCTTCAGGCGTGATGCCAAAGAAGGGGTTGGGGCCGCCAATCAGACCGAGGTACTCGGTGCCCTTGACGAAGAACAAACCCTTGTGCGCAAACACATAGAACAAGGTAATAAAAAGGCCTGACAGCATACCTGCCATGGCACCTTCCTTGTTCATCTTCTTGCTAAAAATACCCATCATGATGGCCGGGAACAGCGACGAAGCAGCAATACCGAAAGCCAAAGCCACGGTACCGGCCGCGAACCCAGGCGGATTCAAGCCCAGGTAACCAGCCACCACAATGGCCACTGCCATCGAGACCTTGCCCGCCATCAACTCACCTTTTTCAGAGATGCTCGGCGCAAAGATGCCCTTGATCAGGTCATGCGACACGGCTGAAGAAATGGCCATCAGCAAGCCAGCCGCAGTAGACAGCGCAGCTGCCAGACCACCAGCCGCCACCAAGCCAATCACCCAGTTGGGCAGCAAGGCGATTTCAGGGTTGGCCAACACAATAATGTCGGGGTTCACTGTGAGCTCATTGCCCTTCCACCCAGCGGCTTCAGCCTTGGCCTTGGACTCCGGATTGGCGTTCGCCTTGTCGTTGTAATACTGAATGCGGCCGTCACCGTTCTTGTCTTCAAACTTCAGCAGTCCGGTTTTTTCCCAGCGCTGCATCCAGCCAGGTTGCTCATCAATCTTCAGGCTGGCTTCAGGGGCGTACAAGTCGCCGCCTGCGTTCACCGCAGAATTGATGGTGGCATGCAGGTTCAACTTGGCCATGGCCGCCACAGCAGGTGCCGTGGTGTACAAAATGGCAATGAAGACCAGCGCCCAGCCAGCAGAGGAGCGTGCGTCTTTCACGGTGGGCACCGTGAAGAAGCGCATGATCACGTGCGGCAGACCGGCGGTGCCGATCATCAGCGACAAGGTGTACACAAACATGTTGAGTGTGCTGCCCGCCGTGGTGGTGGTGTATTGGCCAAAACCGAGGTCAGTCACCACCGAGTCGAGCTTCATCAACAACGACATATCGGAGCCTGCCATGGTCGAGCCCAGACCCAATTGAGGGATGGCCACGCCAGTCAACTGCAAAGAGATGAAGATCGCCGGCACGGTGTAGGCCAGAATCAGCACAACGTATTGCGCCACCTGGGTGTAGGTGATGCCCTTCATGCCACCGAACACGGCGTACAGGAACACGATGCCCATACCGACGTAAATGCCGGTTTCAGAGGTTACGCCCAGGAAGCGCGAGAACGCCACGCCGACACCCGTCATCTGTCCGATGATGTAGGTCAGCGAAGCGGTCAGCAGGCATACCACGGCAACCACGGCAGCGCTCTTGGAGTAGAAGCGGTCACCAATGAATTGCGGCACGGTAAATTTGCCGAACTTGCGCAAGTAGGGCGCCAGCAACATGGCCAGCAGCACGTAGCCACCGGTCCATCCCATCAGGAACAGACCGCCGCCGTAACCCATGTTGGAAATCAGGCCGGCCATGGAGATAAACGATGCGGCTGACATCCAGTCAGCACCGGTGGCCATGCCATTGAGCACCGGGTGCACCGCACCGCCAGCAGAGTAAAACTCACTGGTGGAGCCGGCACGAGCCCAGATGGCGATCCCGATATAAACCGAGAAGCTCAGCGCCACCATGATGTAGATTGTGGTTTGAAGTTCCATTATGTAAGCCTCACTCTTCTTGAACGTTGAATTCAACGTCCAGTTTGTTCATGCGCCAGGCATAGTAAAAAATCTGCACCACAAACACATACATGGCACCCTGGTGGGCAAACCAGAAGCCCAAGGGGTAGCCACCGAGGTGGAATTGGTTTAAAAAACCGGCAAACAAAATGCCCGCCCCGAAAGACACCAAAAACCAGAGGATAAGCACATTCCTCAGCAATTTGATGGTTTCTTTCCAGTAGGCACCACTGTCGTAGTCATGCTTCATGAAGTCTCCTGATTGAAATTAAGACAAAACAGCAATCGCTTGCTGCGCCCATACATCACGGGGTTTCCAGCCCGTCGTTTTGTGGTGTGGACTATCACGGGACTTGCTTACAGTTTTCTGATGAAAACAGGGGGAACTGCCGAACCTAGGGTAAACACTTATCAACTATATTTTTCAGGGGCAATACTTGCTCTACATCAAACAGTCGTTAATTTGATGTATGGCGATTTCATGCCAAGCGAATTGACTACTTCGCAGGGGCGGGCGCTGCGCCCTTGGCTGGCGCAGCCGAGGGTTTTGGCAAGCCCATGTGCTTTTCGATGGCCATGGCCATCGCCTTGACCTTGGGGTCCACCGTGGCGCGCATGTCTTCGACCAGCTTGTCAGCCAACGATTTTTGCAGTTCACCGCTCATTTGCTGGTATTTGCGATTAACCGGGGACTCGATCAGGGCAATGAGCTGTTTGAGTTCGTCCTCAGAAAATCTTTCTGCCAGTAACGCGCCCACCGTTTCGGGCGCCAGTTTGACGGCCTTCTGGCGCATCAGGGGCACTACTTCTTCGGCATATTTCTTCAAATCGCCCTCAACGGCTTTGGCCACTGCTTCACGTTTTTCAGGTGGCACGCGGGTTTGCAGGGTCACTTTCACCAACTGCTCCATCTGTAGCGCGGGGCGCAGGGCAAGCACCTGCGCCGACTGCTCGATGCCAGCACGCTGTAGCTCGAGCAATTTGTCAACCAGCGCCTGTTTGGCGGGGCTGGTCTGGGCAAAGGCGGCGGCGCTGCTCAACAGCAACAGAGCCAAAAGGGTTTTCTTCATATACGTTTCCAATCAGGTAAAAGGATGCATCAACGGCGCACTGGCCTGCCGACTTGGCGCCCGGGTCCGCTATGCTTGCCGTGGCGAAGCTTAACCGACGGCCGGTGCCAAGCCTGGCCCGGGTTTGGTCGCGCCACGTTGGGACTGTAAGAATCGGTCTGATTCTGCGACGAAGGGCTTGCTTGTCAATAACCTAACCTCTCTGCTTTTACTCATGTTTGACCGCTCTGTCAGCCTACGCATCGCTCCGGTCATCCTGCGCCTGGCGCGACAAGCCAAACGCGCGGGTCTGTCGGCCAATCAGCTCACGCTATTGGGTTTTGCGCTGGGCGTGCTGGCCGCACTTTTGATTGCCTTTCAAGCGTATCTTTTGGGCGCCGTTGCGATCCTGGCCTCAAGACTCATGGACGCGCTCGATGGCGCCGTGGCGCGCCTGACCAAGCCGACCGATGCTGGCGCCTTTCTGGACATTGCGCTCGACTTTGTCTTTTACGCCAGCATCCCGCTGGCCTTTGCTTTCAGCGACCCTGCCCGCAACGCGCTGCCGGCGGCGGTGCTGCTGGCCGCGTTCATTGGTACCGGGTCGAGCTTTTTGGCCTTTGCCGTGCTGGCGGCCAAACGTGGCCTGAGCAACCTGGCCACGCCCAACAAGTCGTTCTACTTTTTGGGCGGGCTGACCGAAGCCACTGAAACCCTGATCTGCTTCATCGCCATGTGCCTGTGGCCCGGTGTTTTCATAGAACTCGCCTACGGCTTTGCCGCGCTCTGCGCCATCACCACGGTCACGCGCATCTGGTGGGGCTGGAGGGCTTTTCAATGAACGTCACCTGCCGCAGCCATAGCGAGTGCAGCAAGGCCAAGCGCCACCGCCGGGCTCAGGCACTGCGGGTCAGCGTCGGCCTTGTTTTGCTGTTTGGCCTGCAAAGCGCTTTCAGTCAAACCACGCCAAGCCCCATCCGCGCAAGCTTGGCGCCTTTGGCTGAGCCAAGCACTGCCACGCGCCACCCGTCCTGGACGCTCAGTGGCCTGCCCGGCAACAAGGCGCCACTGAGCACGTTCGAGGCGATCGCCCTGGATGGAGAAACCGTGCTGGCGCTGCGCACCGATGCCTCCTACGGCGTGCTGACGCACGCCTGGCAGGGCGCAGCGCCCGAATTTTTGAGCTGGCGCTGGCGCCTGGAGCAGCCGCTGGTTAAAGCCGACATCAAAACCAAAGCCGGTGACGATGCCGCGCTCAAGGTGTGTGTGATGCTCGAACAGCCGCTGACCGATATCCCCTTTTTGCAGCGCTCGGTGCTGGCGCTGGCGCGCTCGGTCAGCGGGCAAAATCTGCCTAGCGCCACGCTTTGCTACCTGTGGGACAGCCGCTATCGGGCGGGCACCCGTGGCCCCAACCCCTACAGCGCGCGGGTGCGCTACATCGTGCTAAACGGCTCGGAATCCGCTACCGGCCAATGGGTTAGCCAGCGCCGCCACATCGCCGAAGACTTTGCGCTGCTATTTGGCCAAGAAAGCCCCAGTTTGCCGCCCGTCACTGCCGTGGCGGTGGGTGCCGACAGCGACAACACGCAGGGCAAAAGCCTGGGCTATGTGGCCCAGCTGCGCTGGCTGCCGTAAAGCCTGTTGCCAAAGCCCACGAAGCCCCGGGCCATGCGCAGCACGACGCCACGGTGGCAGTGCGGTTAACCCAGGACCAAGTGCGTCACGCCATTGAAGGCGGCCATTTCCCCGATATCCGCCGCATGGGTAAAGCCGTGCGCCCGGAAGACCGCCATCACCTTGTCAACCTCTGATGGCGCACAGCTCACCAGCAGCCCGCCGCTGGTTTGCGGGTCGGTCAGCAGGGCCTGCTCGACCGCCGAAAACCCGGCGGGCAAACTCACCTCATGGCCATAAGCCGCCCAGTTACGCCCCGACGCGCCGGTGATGCACCCCTGTTTCGCCAGTTGACGCACGCCGGTCAAAAACGGCACCTTCTGCCAGTTCAGTTGCACGGTACAGTTGGCACCACGCGCCATCTCCAGCGCATGGCCGGCCAGCGCAAACCCAGTGACATCGGTCATGGCGTGCACGCCATCAAGGGCGGCCAGTGCCGGGCCGGGCGTATTGAGCTGCGTGGTGACGCGCATCATCTCGGCGTAGCCTGCGGCATCAAGCTGGTCTTTTTTGAGTGCGGCTGACAGCACGCCCACACCGAGCGGCTTGCCCAGAATCAGGCGGTCGCCCACCCGGGCGCTGGCGTTGCGCTTGACCCGGCCGGGGTGCATCAGGCCCATGGCGACCAGGCCGTAAATGGGTTCCACCGAATCGATGGTGTGGCCGCCGGCAATCGGGATGCCGGCGGCGCGACAGACACTGGCGCCGCCCTCCAGAATCTTGCCAATGGTCTCGACCGACAACACGGCAATCGGCATGCCCACCAGCGCCAGTGCCATGATCGGCGTGCCGCCCATGGCATAGACGTCGCTGATGGCGTTGGTGGCGGCAATGCGGCCGAAGTCGAACGGGTCATCGACGATGGGCATGAAGAAGTCGGTGGTGGCAATCAGCGCCTGTGTGTCGTTGAGCTGATAGACGGCCGCGTCGTCGGCGGTCTCGATGCCCACCAGCAGTTCCTTGGGCATCGGCATGGCCGTCGTGCCCTTGAGGATGTTGGACAGCACGCCCGGGGCGATCTTGCAACCGCAACCACCGCCGTGCGACAGGCTGGTCAGGCGCGGCTCGGTGTGTTGAGGGGCTGCCAGCGGGGCGGGCGAAGAAGGGGCGTTTTCAAAAGTCATGGAAGTTGATCACGCAAAGCACCATTATCCGCTTGGGTGCGCGTCACCGGACGGTGAACTTGCGCCACAGGCGCACGGCCAGCAGCACAAGGGGTGCGCTGTGCAGCAGCAAATCAAAAATATCCAGCGGTTTGACCAGGTTGCCCTGGCTCAGCATGCGCAGTTTTTCGATCAGATGCGGCTCAGGGCTGATCGGCGCCACTGCCATCCAGACGGCCAACGCAATCAATATGGCGAGCGGAAATTTGTCGAGCCAGCTCATGGCGTGGCCGCCTTTACACAGGCCGCGCACAGGCAGGCCACGCCACGCGCCGCTTCCGGAATCTTGTTCAGCAAATCAGCGCTGAACTGCACCTGGGTGCACCAGCAGGGCGGCTGCTTGACACCCGTGGCGCGTTCGACTTCCATCGCACATTGGTTGGGTTGACCGCACAGTGGGCAGTTTTGGGGATTAAGGGCTGGGGGAGGTGTCATGATGACTCACAAAAATAGAAAGAAAATATTTGTGCCTGTCGGGACCGGGCCAATGGCAAGGAACACAACGGGTACTTGTTCGTGCCTACCGCAGCCACGGCTCAAATGCCCTGGCCAGCTTTTGCAAAACGGCAGGATCGGGCAGCGGCAAGCGCACGCTGGCTTGGCCGGTGACCGGGTCGCGTTCTATCTGAATCGGCGGCATGGCCGGGTTTGTCCCAGCGCCTGAACCGCCTGCACCACGCGATACCGCCAGACCTTGCAGCAGCGCTGCACCCGCCTCAAGAATGGCTGCCCACGGGTCTGAAGGCGGATTGGCTTGAGCGGATGACCCAGCGCCTGGTTTCGATGGGTCTGAGGTTTCACTGGCAAGCGCTGCCACTTTGACCTCAGCTGACGGCAATGCCGGAGTGGCATCCAAGACCGCATCAACCTCAGGCTCACCCACCGCAGCCGTCACTTTTTCCACACTTTCCATGAACTTGGATAAGCGCGTGCCCTGCATGAAGACCTCGTTGGCGCCGCCATCGAGCACACCGGCAAATAGCGATTTCTTGAACGCCAGCACCCCCAGAATGCCTTCTTCGATGCTGCCCTGCCCAACAAAGTTGATCACCTGCACGCCACGCGACTGGCCCATGCGATGCACCCGGCCAATGCGTTGCTCCAGCACGGCCGGGTTCCAAGGCATGTCCATGTTGACCACCACCGCAGCGGCATGCTGCAGGTTCAGGCCCACGCCACCGGCATCGGTGGATAGAAACAGGCGGCAGTTGGCATCGTTGTGAAACGTGTCCACCAGTGCGCCGCGCTTGTCGCCCGGCACACTGCCGGAAAACAACACATGGCCCCAGCCGCGCGCTGCCAGGCGCCGCTGAATCAGCGCATGGGTGGCCAGCCACTGGCTGAACACCACGGCTTTGGCGCTGGGGTCTTCCAGCAGCTCGTCGAGCACAGTCATGAGTTCATCCACCTTGTGACCATGGTCGGTTTCGTGATCGAGCAAATAGGTGCTGTTGCACACCATGCGCATGTTTTGCAAAGCACAATGCAGACGCCGCTGGTCGGTGTCCGACAAAAAGCCCGTGTGCCGCCAGCGCGACACGATGCGGCTGACGATTTCGCCGTTTTCATCATGGTGCACTCGCTGCTCTGGCGTGAGTGGCACAAAAATGCGGTTATCGACGCGCTCGGGCAACTGCGTCAGCACCTCGGCTTTGCGCCGGCGCAGCATCACCGGGGACAACGTTTTGCCAATGTGGTCCAGGCCGCGGTAGCCCACCACGCGGCCCGATTCGTCGCGCTGCTGGTGTTCATCGAGTAGGCGCCAAGTGGGGCCCAGCCGGTGCTGATCGACAAACTGTACGATCGAGATCAGCTCTTCAAGCCGGTTCTCCAGTGGCGTGCCGGTGAGCACAATGGCATACGGGCTGACCACACGCTTCAAGGCGCGTGCAGCAATGGTGTTCCAGTTTTTGATGCGCTGCGCTTCATCGGCAATCACCAGGTCGGGTGCCCAGGCGGCAATCAGGTCGGCATCGCGCGCCAGTGTTTCGTAATGGATGATCTTGCAAAACACCTCGTCCTGGTACTGCGTCTGGCGCTTGCTGCGCAGGCCATAAATCACCTGCGCCGGGCGCTCGGTAAAGCGAGCAAACTCGTTTTTCCACTGGTGCTTGAGTGAGGTCGGGCACACCACCAGCACCCGCTGCACGCCAAAGTGGCGCGCCAACAGCTCGGCCGCGGCAATGGCCTGAATGGTTTTGCCCAGGCCCATTTCATCGCCAATCAGGCAACGGCCCGCACGCGCGGCAAACAAGGCGCCTTGCGCCTGGTACGGGTAGAGTTTGGTCTTGAGCAGCTTGTTCAGCGCCTTGTCATCCGCGCCCTTGGGGTAAGCCTTGCTGAGCAACGTGTCGCGTTGCTGGGCATCCAACTGGCCTGCCACAAACTGCCAGACGTCGTCATAACAACGCAAGTCATGGCCAACTTCCTGCGCGGCTTGCAGCAAAGCCTGCAAGCCCGAAAAACGCTCTGGGCGCAGCGCCCACTGCGCGCTGACATCAAACAATTCCTGCGCCTGCATCCGCACTGCATCTGGACAATCGGCACCCAAGCGCAGCCGTACCTGGCGCTGGCCGGCGTAATCGAGCCAGATTTCGCTGTAATTTGGCTCAAAACCATGTTTTAGAGTTGCCTTGCCACCGCGCTTGGTCTGCAATTTGGCCAGGGTGAACTCAATGTGTTTGCAGGTGCCCAGATCGTTGGTGGCAAAGTCGGGGCAGGTGCAAAAATTTTGGCCCAAATCGGCTCCACGAATCGCCACCCGGTAGTTGGAATGGGTTGCCGGATTGCTCACGGCAAAGTCAGAGAACACGGGCTCTGTGCCCAGGTTTTTCAAGCCAAAAGACTGCTCGCGCCCAAACTGACGGCGCAGTGCCGTTTGCCAGTCAGCGGTTGGCAGGTCGGAAGGACGACGGGTGCGCGACAGACGGGGTTCTGCGGCTTTGGTTGTTTTGGACTTTTTCGGGGTGGGTTTGCGGCAGGTGGACATGGCGGCGGTTTTGGTGCGTTGGGACGGTCATATTTTCAACCATCAGGCATGCATCAATTGACAAATTGAATACGGCGATTACTCAAACAGGTCGGCATGTGATCCAGAGCGAACAAACACAATCAGCCCATGTTTGGCAATATCCACAAGCTTGTAGGTAAGCAAAAAGTCGCCGCCAATATGGCACTCACGGTGACCGCTCCAGTCACCACCTAGCGAATGATCAAGCCATTCTGGTCCCAACGGTTCTTCGTTGGCGATTAACAGCAGCATGGCTTCTTTAAGCCGGTTCATGTCATACCGGCCAGCCCTGGTCAAACGCTCCCAGTCCTTGAGGAATGACTTCGCATAGTCGGTTGCGCGCGGAAGACGGGCACGTTTACTTGCTGCTGTTCTTTTCGAGGTCATCAAAAAGCGCATCCGAAGACATGAACCGGGCGCTGTTGGCGCGTGCGATTTCGTCGGCTTCAACCATTGCCACCCGGGTTTCAGCGTTGGGTGCCTTGATGGCAAATGGCATTTGTTTCTCGGCCACCACGCGCATCAAAAACACACGCACAGCGTCAGAAATGGACAAACCCATCGTTGCCAGCGTCTCGGCAGCCTGGGCCTTGATTTGCTCATCCACACGAACATGAACCATTGTTGTTGCAGCCATAGTCACTCCTATCGATTGAGATACATTGTATCTTCATGAGTTTCTGCCATCGTTCCTAAAACTGGCGGCTCCGGCGACATTCGCCAGCAGAAACGGCACCCTAAAGTGCCGTTTCTGACAAGCTGCTATCGCGCTTGAAGCAAGCTTATGCAGCCTTGGCCGCCGCCTTCACCTTCAGCCGCCAGCCGTGCAGCAGCGGCTCGGTGTAGCCGCTGGGCTGCTCAAGACCCTTGAACACCAGATCGCAAGCTGCCTGATACGCCATGCTGGTGTCAAAGTGGCCAGCCATCGGCTTGTACAGCGGGTCGCCAGCATTCTGGGCATCGACCACAGCGGCCATGCGTTCAAAGGTTTCCTTGACCTGCGCCTCTGAGACCACGCCATGGTGCAGCCAGTTGGCCATGTGCTGGCTGGAAATGCGCAGCGTGGCGCGGTCTTCCATCAGCGCGATGTTGTGGATGTCGGGCACCTTGGAGCAACCCACGCCCTGATCGACCCAGCGCACCACGTAGCCCAGAATGCCCTGGGCGTTGTTGTCGAGCTCCTGCTGTTTCTCTGCGTCGCTCCAGTTTGGGCTGGCCGCCACCGGCACGGTCAACAGGCCGGTCAGCAGCGCATCGCGCTCCTTGTCAGCGTTGATCTTTTCCATTTCCTTTTGCACATCGCTCACCAGCACCTGGTGGTAGTGCAGCGCGTGCAGCGTGGCACCGGTCGGGCTCGGCACCCAGGCAGTGTTGGCGCCAGCCTTAGGGTGGCCAATTTTTTGCTCCAGCATGGCGTGCATCAAATCAGGCATGGCCCACATGCCCTTGCCGATTTGCGCCTTGCCGCGCAGGCCGCACTGCAAGCCGACCAGCACGTTGTTGCGCTCGTAGGCCTGAATCCAGGCGCTGGTTTTCATGTCGCCCTTGCGGATCATCGGGCCGGCCTGCATGGCACTGTGCATTTCGTCGCCGGTGCGGTCCAGAAAGCCGGTGTTGATGAAGGCGACGCGGCTGGCAGCGGCGGCAATACAGGCTTTCAGGTTGACGCTGGTGCGGCGCTCTTCGTCCATGATGCCGAGCTTGACCGTGCTGTCGGGCAGGCCCAGCATGGCTTCAACTCGGCCAAACAATTCGCTGGCAAAAGCCACCTCGGCCGGGCCGTGCATCTTGGGCTTGACGATATAAACCGAGCCTTTGCGCGAGTTGCGGATGGCATCCTTCTTGGTCTTGACCAGGTCATGCATGGCGATCGTGGTGGTGACCACGGCGTCCAGTATGCCCTCGGGGATTTCGCGTACTGCGCCGGCCTTGTCGGTGTACAAAATAGCCGGGTTGGTCATCAGGTGACCCACATTGCGCACAAACATCAGCGAGCGGCCGTGCAGGCGCACTGGCTTCTTGCCATTAGGCGCGGTGTACATGCGGTCGCCGTTGAGGCCACGGGTGAAGGTTTTGTCACCCTTGGCAACTTCTTCGGTCAGCGTGCCATTCAAAATGCCCAGCCAATTGCTATAGGCCAGCACCTTGTCGTCGGCATCCACCGCAGCCACCGAATCTTCGAGGTCGAGGATGGTGGACAGCGCCGCTTCGAGCACCAGGTCTGACACACCCGCCGGGTCGGTGGCACCAATCGCGGTAGCGCGGTTGATGATCAAGTCAAGGTGCAAGCCGTTGTGCTCAAACAGCACGCTTGACGGCGCCTTTGCATCCCCCTGATAACCCACAAACCGCTCGGCATCCGCCAGGCTGGTGTTGCTGCCGTCGGCCAGTCTGATGGCCAGCTTGCCGCCCTTGATGCGGTACTCGACCGAATCGACATGCGAGCCCTTGCGCAACGGGGCGCAGCGGTCGAGCACATGGCGCGCGTAAGCAATCACCTTGGCGCCGCGCTTGGGGTTGTAGCCCCCCTTTTTGCCGACCTTTTCACAGCCTCGTGCCGAGTCAATAGCGTCGGTGCCGTAGAGCGCGTCATACAAACTACCCCAGCGCGAGTTGGCAGCGTTCAGCGCGTAACGCGCGTTCAAAATCGGCACCACCAGTTGCGGACCGGCTTGCTTGGCCAACTCGGCATCGACGTTTTTGGTGCTGATGCGTGTCTTTTTGGGAGGCTCGACCAGGTAGCCAATGCCCTCTAAAAAGCTGCGGTAGACCGGCATGTCGGTGATGGGGCCAGGGTGCGCCGTGTGCCAGGCGTCGAGCTCGGTCTGCAGGCGGTCGCGCTCGGACAGTAAGGCAATGTTTTTGGGAGCCAGGTCGGCCACGATGGCGCCAAAGCCTTTCCAAAATTTGGCGGGCGTCACGCCGGTGCCGGGCAGCACCTGGGTGTCGATGAATTGGCACAGGTTGGCAGCAATTTGCAGGCCGTTTTTGGTAATGCGTTCAGTCATGATGGTAAGGCTCAGAGTTAAGAATCAGAAAATTCAGCGCGGGAAGAAATCCAGCACTGCGCGTAAATCATTGCCGGTGTGGCTGGGCTGGGTGCCCAGTTCTTCAAAGGGCAGATGGTAGCGGTTGACCCACAGCGTGGTGTAGCCATACCAGTTGGCACCCAGTGCGTCCCAGGCATTGCAGCTGACGAACAGGATGTCACGCGCAGCAAGCCCGGTGGCCTGCTCGCCCAGCGCGTAAGCGTCGGGGTGGGTTTTGTATTTGCGGATGGGGTCAACGCTGATGACGTGATCAAGCAGTCCATCAAAGCCGGCCGAGTGAACGGCGGCATGCAGCATGACGGCGTCGCCATTGCTCAAAATGCCGATCGGAATACCCTGGGCTTTGAGCTGTTGAAGTACGCCAAGGTTTTCCGGGAAAGCATCCAGGTGCTGGTATTGGGCCAGCAGCATTTCGATGGCTGGATCATGCTCGAGCATAAAGTCGTCATGCAACAACGTGCCGCCCACGATCTTCTTGAGCGCAAACACCAGCGCCGCCCGGGTCAGCGCACCAAACGGCTGGTAATGCGCACCGTTGTTGCTGGTGGTGACGAGCCGGGTGTATTCAATCTGCTTGTCACGCCACAGCACGCTCAAAGCCTGGCCGTGACCGGGGAACAATTCTTCAGCCAATTGCGCCACGCTGTACACGTCGAACAGCGTGCCGTAGGCATCAAACAAAACAGCGCGCGGCTGGCTTGAGCCGGGCTTGGGAGCTTGCGCGCGCAGGGATGTTGACGAAGTTGCCATCACGCGATTTTAAGGAATGATGCTGACAACAGACTTGGCAACAGTGCGCAACAGCTTTGACCAAAACGAGTGCAATGCCATCATCGTCAAGCATTGATCACTGACTGCGCCTGGGCTGCGACAAATCTTGTCGCTGCCATAATTCGATGCATATCCAATATTTTCTATCCGAGGATTGATCCATGAATGCCCTGCTGCTGGACTTGCCCGTTGATGCTCTGGCTTCGCCCGGGATGTCTCTGGAATCCATGGCCAGCGAGGCCAAATTCATGTTGGCACTCAAGCTATTCGAAGTAGGCCGCTTGAGTTCTGCCAAGGCTGGCTTACTTTGCGGCATGGGTCGCGTTGAGTTTCTGCTGGCTTCAAGCCGTGCCGGTGTGCCCGTGGTGGCCATGGACAGTGACGAAATCAATGCCGAATTCGCACCCAATGATTGAGCGTGCAGTTATCAACGCCGGGCCACTGGTGGCACTGTCTTTACTCGGTCAGCTCGAACTTTTGCCCGCCCTTTTCTCAGAAATTTGGGTTCCTCAAACGGTATTCCATGAAGTGGCCATAGCCGGCATCGGTAAGGCGGGTGCCGAGTCACTACAGAGTGAAGCTTGGCGAAAACGCGTGCCCGTGAGCCCGTCGCCTGACCCATTGTTGGTCATGGAGCTGGACGCTGGCGAGGCAGAAGTCATCAGCTTGGCGCGCCAGCTATCACCATGCATTGCGGTGATTGATGAGCGCCGAGGTCGTCGTATTGCTCAAAATGTCATGGCTTAACTGTCAAGGGTGCCGCTGGGCTACTGGTTGAGGCACATCGCCGTGGCTTGATTTCAGGCGTTCATCCAAGATTGATGGCGCTTCGCGAGGCGGGCTATTTCATAGCGGACAACGTGATGGTTGCAGCGTGCCTGGCGGCTGGCGAACTTACTTGAAGGCAAGAGACTCCATGACCGCCGGGGGAGCGCCAGCTCGCGCATTTCTTGGTCTGCCTGGGTGTTGGTGTCGCTCGGCGCGTAACAGGCGTACAGCACCTGGCCATACTTCTCCAGCGAGTTGCCCCAGCGACCTAAACGCTCTTTGACGGCGATGGGCAATTTTTCATCGGTGTTGACCGGGTCACGCTTGGCCCAGGCAAAGCCACCGCCGGGCTTGGCCGCCAGCCAGCGGGTGATAGCACGGCATTGCCGGGCGTGCCCTGGTCGACCGAGTGCCCTGTCGTCTGGCGCAATCGATTGGGTACCCACCACCATGCCAATCAACGGCGGGCCGATGTCGTCTGCCGGAAACACCACAAAACTCATGCCGCCGTAAGGCCCAGAGGTGTCCTGGTCAGGCGCAATCAAGGCGATGTAAGGCACGGCACCTGCTTTGGTGTCGGCATTGACCCGCAATTGAAAGCGCGCCTCTTCGGGTTGTTTTTTGTTTTCAAAGTCCTTGATGCGCAAGTATCGGTCTTTGATGTCCTGGTAGAAGGCCTTGCGAATGGCTTGTTCGTCCCACTGCGCGCGTGGCAGGTTCACCACCTTGAGAATATTTTGCATACCAAGCCTGCTCCCAGAAAAAATGGTTCATTCGTCGTGGACCAGTTTACGTTAAGCAAGCCAAAGCTCTTCCATGAACAGCGAACCCTTTCGCGGAGCCACTTGCGCCAGAAACAGATAATGAGGCGCTATCCACTTAGCCCAGAAATTACCGCACACAGACCAGGTTTCCGCAATGAACGCCACACCAAAAAATCAAACCCACCAACTTCCCCTGACCGGCCTGCGGGTGGTCGAATTCACCCACATGGTGATGGGCCCCACCTGCGGCATGGTGCTGGCCGACATGGGCGCCGAGGTGATCAAGGTCGAACCCCTTGAAGGCGACCGTACCCGGCATTTGCTCGGCGCCGGGGCGGGGTTTTTCCCGATGTTCAACCGCAACAAGAAAAGCATCGCTATCGACCTGCACAAGCCCGCCGGTGCCGCCATTGCGCGCCAACTTGCCGCCAGCGCTGACGTGGTGCTGGAAAACTTCAAGCCCGACACCATGGCCAAATACGGGCTGGACTACGCCGCGTTGTCTGCCCAAAACCCCAAGCTGATTTATGTCAGCCACAAGGGCTTTTTGCCTGGCCCTTACGAGCACCGAACGGCGCTGGATGAAGTGGTGCAAATGATGGGTGGCCTGGCCTACATGACCGGCCGCCCTGGCGACCCGCTGCGCGCCGGCACCAGCGTCAACGACATCATGGGTGGCATGTTTGGCGCCATTGGCGCTTTGGGCGCGCTGATCCAACGTGGCATCACCGGGCGCGGCCAGGAGGTGCAAAGCGCACTGTTCGAGAACAATGTGTTTCTGGTCGGCCAGCACATGCTGCAATACGCCATGACCGGCCAGCCTGCCGCACCGATGCCAGCGCGCATCTCACCGTGGGCGGTGTACGACGTGTTCACCGTGAAAGATGGCGAGCAAATTTTTATCTCAGCCGTGAGCGACGCGCAATGGGCCACCTTTTGCGACGTCTTTGACCTGGCAGACCTGAAGCTTGACGCGCGTTACGCGACCAACAACGACCGCGTGCGCGAGCGCTCCACGCTGCTGCCGATCCTGCGCGAACGCTTGAGCCACTACAGCGCCGCTGAACTGACCGCGTTGATGGAAGCCAACAAGCTGCCCTACGCGCCGATTCGCAAACCCGAGGAATTGTTTGACGACGAACATCTGCTGGCCACCGGCGGCCTGGCCGACATCACCTTGCCCGACGGCG
>Ga0210028_1000887_pt1 | contig 25682 bp, 12 predicted proteins | sample CryGeymeta201513_FD_185468 | JGI IMG/M metagenome (GOLD analysis project Ga0210028, IMG submission 185468) | Groundwater microbial communities from Crystal Geyser aquifers in Utah, USA - Crystal Geyser metaG 2015-13 (SPAdes) (version 2) | ecosystem: Environmental > Aquatic > Deep subsurface >...
TATTCAATTCATCTTGCCTTTGCGATCATCAATCCCGATGCCGCTAAAACGAGTTTGTTGGCAAAAATTAAGAACGGAAAAATTATTCAAGATACCGGAACCGGCGGCGCTTGGCCTGTTTCTTCCGATAGAATGACGTGGGCGTTGGCTGCATGGGAAATTTATAAAGTTACCGGCGATAAAGATTGGCTGCGAAAAAGTTTTTCAATCATTAAAAATTCCGCGCTTGCAGATTTGGAAACCGTACGAGATAAACAAACCGGATTGTTCAACGGCGAATCTTCTTTCCTGGATTGGCGCGAACAAACCTATCCGCTTTGGATGGATCCGAATGATATTTATAAGTCAAAAAATCTTGGAACGAATGCGGTACATTTTCAAACCTATAATATTTTAGCGGCAATGGTTTCTGAATTAGATGAGGATGTTTCTGGATTAGATGAATACGTTTCTGAATTAGATGAGGATGATTCCGAACTGGATGAGGACGCTTTCAAACTGGAAGAGGACGCTTCCAGATTCATTTCTGCGGCTGAAGGAATTCAAGAGGGGATGAATAAACTGATGTGGATACCGGAGAAAAAATATTTTGGACAATATTTATACGGAAGGAATTATCAATCGCTTTCGCCCAAGTCTGAAGCGCTCGGTGAAGCGTTGAGCGTGCTGTTTGAAATTCCGGATTCGAAACGGCAAAAAGAAATTGTTGCAAATACTCCCGTTACAAAATTTGGAATTCCGTGCGTTTATCCTCAAACGCCAAACATCCCACCGTACCACAACGATGCGGTTTGGGCTTTTGTTCAAGCCTATTGGACGATGGCGTCGGCAAAAGTTAAAAATGAAAAATCTGTCGAACACGGTCTTGCTTCCATTTACCGTGCTGCGGCGTTATTCCTTTCGAACAAAGAAAATTTTGTCGCAACATCGGGCGATTATGTGGGTACGCAAATTAATTCCAACCGGCAGTTGTGGAGCGTTGCCGGAAATTTAGCGATGACGTACAGAGTATTTTTCGGGATGCAATTTGAGCCGGATAAACTTATTTTCACTCCCTTCATTCCAAAAAACTTTTCAGGTGTAAGGGCTCTTTCCAACTTCAAATACAGAAATTCAGTTTTAACTATTTCCGTTAAAGGCTTTGGCGATGGGATTAAAACATTTAAACTCGATGGAAAAGTTTTGAAAGATAATTTTATTCAAACTTCACTTGAAGGGAAACATACAATTGAAATTGTAATGAGTGGGAAAACTGCGAAGTCAAAATTCAATCTCGTTAAGAATGAGTACGCGCCGGAAACTCCAAAAATAAAATTAACCAATGGGCAATTGAGTTGGGAGAGAATTCCCGGAGCAGTTCAATACATTGTTTACAAAAACGGAGAAAAATTCGCTTCGACTAAAAAGAATATTTTTACTTGCTCACAAAAATATTCCCTTGAAGCATATCAAGTTAAAACGATTGATAAAAATAGTGTTGCATCTTTTTTAAGTGAACCGGTTACTGTGAGACGCGAAGAAAAAATTATTGAAATGGAAGATTACGTTTCAACTTACGAGAATAAATATCCAAATTACTCCGGCAAAGGTTATGCAAAAATTGAAAAGCATCACAGCGATATAACTTTCCCTTTTACAACTGAAAAAGAAGGTCTTTATACCATTGATTACCGCTACGCAAACGGGAATGGACCAATCAATACAGATAACAAATGCGCAATCCGTTCATTAATGGTTGATACCCAATTTGCAGGCGCCATCGTGATGCCCCAGTTCGGTGAGAACAGTTGGAATGTTTTTAACTTTAGCAATTCTGTCCAGGTTTATCTTACAAAGGGCGAACACACCTTTACCCTGACATTTAGAAATTCAGATGATAATATGAATGGAGAAATAAACGGAGCGTTGCTTGATTATGCGAGAATTCGATTGTTAAAATAACTCATTTCGATTAAAATCATCCGGGTGTAATTTGCAGTTGGAAGTTTTCTAAATAATCTTTCTTGCTCAGCGGGTTTCATTGTTTCTATCAACCATGTAAACAAAGGAAAGAGCAACCGTCCATTCCGATTTTTGCGGAACATTAATCACATTGAGAATGAAACTCTCTTGAATAGTTATGCCGGCTTGGAATGAAAAAAATGAATTTTGTTGATCAACAAAGTTGCGGGTGACCATATTGAATTCCGGGTTCGTCTCTTCATTATAAAAGACGCCGATTACAGGTTTAGAAAGAATAGAAAATCTTGCTTCATCAAATACTTTAAATAACTCTATCGCTCTAAATCCAACATGATTTAATTTACCGGGACCCATTTGAATAGCCTGGTCAAGGTACACATAAAACAAAGTTATATCAGCGTTCCGGTAATCATCGGTTATACTCATCAGTTGTCCTTGCCGCAGCTCACTGTTTTCTCTTAACGCCGTACTGCTAATGAACATGCCTTGACTCATGCCAACTGCCGCGGGATGCACAAAAAGATTTTTTTGTCCCCAGAAAAGTCCGCCAAGTTGAAAATCATAACTCTCTTTATGTTTCCAAATAAAAATCGAACTTGGTAATCCATCCGGGCGGAACGGAGCCCATCTGCCGATTGCAAGCGTCCGGACATTCTCTTTTTGCTGTGTGCTTTTAATATATCCTCCCAAAACAAATAGGTTAAAAGGACCTTCAACAATTCCCGCAAAACCGTAACGGGTATTCATCTGGTTATCAATTTTCCCTTTCCCAACTAATCCAATAAGCGAAAACGAACTCACCACAACTTTACCAACAAAATAATTTGAATTAAGAATGGTGCTGCGATACGGGGAACGGCTGCCGAAAGTATACCCATCGAAATATTCCGAACCAAAACGAAACCAAAGATTTGATTGCGGTCGAAAAGTAATTCGCGAATAAAAAGCTTTGCCCGGTAACGAGGTATCTTTCATTACGTCGTAAGTGCCGCCAATATCAAGTTGAAGGTGATCATCATCATTGATAGGAAAAAGAACTGCGCCGCCTGTAATTTCTTTTACACGCATTTCATTTCTGTTGTTCAGATTATTATTTGCTATCTTAAAGAAAAGAGTTTTGTTCCGCTGATCTTTCTTATAAAAATTGAATGACGAAATATTCTGCCCGTCCTCTTTTAGATTAGATAATTGAAATTCCCAGAGTGCCGGCATTGGCGGACCAAAAACAGAATGACGAGAATCTTCATTCCCGTTTTGCCGAGTGTGTTCGGTTTGAGCAGAGCAAGTTGTGATGATAGAAAAGCACAAAAACGATAACAAACAACAGCTTGGTTTCATAAACTGAAAACGTCCTTTCGAATTTCCCGATTTTTTGATTTGATTAATTATTTCTTTACCCCAAGATGTAACGACGAAATATCCATCATGTAAGGACTCAGTTTTCTGTCTCCATTTTTAGCGTCCCGGTTTGAGTCGAATGATAACAAATTTCCATCGGGAGAAATAACCGGGAATCCATCAAAAGCATCGTTGTAAGTTAGACGAGTTTGTTCACCCGTTTTTAAACTCATCAAAAAAATTTCATAATTATGCTGGGGAAGAACTTTTACGAAGACAAAATGATCTCTATCCGGTGCCGGGTGCGGAGCCCAGTTTGTACCGCTGTCGTTTGTAATTCGTTTTCTATTCGAACCGTCAGCGTTCATGGTAAAAATACTCATCGGCATTCCGCGCTGCGCCTCATCTTTTATATCCCATGCACGGCAAATAATTGTTTCACTATCAATAAAAAATGAACCGCCTTCCTGCCATTCAGGGGTAAAAGTGATTTGTTGCTGCTCGCTTCCATCGGGTTTCATTTTCCATAAATCTAATTTGCCATCTATTTGACGGCTGAATAAAATCCACTTTCCGTCGGGAGAAACGGAAACTTCTGCGTCATAAACTTTATTGTCGGTTAACCTTTTCACGTTGCTGCCGTCGAGGTCGCATGCATAGAGTTCAGCCCCTTGCGGATAATTTTTCGGATCGGAATAATTTCCTTTCGGCATTTCGAGATTGTCTTTTGTTGAAGTATAAAGAAGATGTTTTCCATCCGGGAAATAAAATGAACAAGCGTCTTCACCTTTATCGTTAATACGCAAAATGTTGGTTCCATCAATATTAAAAGTGTAAACTTGATGAACGGGATCGTCTTTCATTTTAGCATTGCCTATCATACTCTTCCCGTCAGGAGAAAAATAAAATTCTGCTCCTTCGTGAATGTTGGGGATTGACCAAACTTTCAATTCTTTTTGTTCTTGTATTTGTCCGTAATTCTGCGTTGCCGAAAAACAAAAAAGAATGCTTATCGTAAAGAAAAGTCTCGTTATAGATAGAGCTTTAGTAGTTAGAAAAAAGATTTTCATTATAAATTCCTCAATAGATTTTTAATGTTGTTTATTTTTTTATTTCGCCATTAATTCAAGTTTTGCGTTGATCTCTTTCCCATCGCGTAAAAAGAGAACATCAACAATATTACCCGGCTGAAAACTTTTTAACGCGTCCGAATATTCGCGCAAGTTGGTAACTTTGAATTGCCCTAATTTTACTATTATGTCACCTTTCTGTAATCCTGCTTTAGCTGCGGGAGAATCAGGAGAGAGATCAGCTATTTTTACACCTTCACCTGAAAAAGTAAAATCGGGCACGCTTCCTGTAGAAACTCTTCTTTCACCTGCAGGAGCCGCTTGCAGTTTTTTAACTTCGCTTACTGCCTGCCCCTGGAACGAGAGAGGTTCTTTCCTGTCTGCAAGATATAGTAGAGCTTCTTGTGCAATCGCTGCAACTTTAATTAATCCGGCTCCGTCAATTTTATCAGGTGTGTCTGATGGTTTATGATAGTCAGCATTTGCGCCTGAGAAGAATTGAACGCCGGGAACGCCGACTTCCAGAAAACTTCTTTGATCGCTTGCGTCAAGTTCTTGAGTTACCATTTCAGTTTCAACACCGGTAACGTAACTTGCGCCCATGAAGATGAACCGCCATTCACGAGCCGTTGCAGCGCCGAGCACTAATAATTTTCCATTGCCCAATCTTCCAACCGTATCAAAGTTCAGCACACCGATAACTTTTTTTGCAGGAAAACGTTTCATGTTCCGCACATAATATTTTGATCCGCGCAGCCCGCTTTCTTCCGAAGCGAAGGCAACAAAGATTACCGACCTCTGCGGCTTTAAATTTTTTCCAAGCAATTCTGCAAGTTCGAGCATAACGGAAACACCGCTCGCATTATCATCGGCGCCGGGATGAATCTTCCCTTCGTTCCCTTTGTTTGCGCCGGGCCAGCCTAATCCGAGATGATCGTAATGTGCACAGATAACAACCGATTCATCTTTCAGATCAGGATTTGTTCCTGGAATTATTCCGATAATATTTTTAACTGAAGCTTTCTTCCCATTTGCGTCAACAACTTCCTCCCAGGATTGAAAATACGTTCCGTCATCTGCACCGGGCAGTAGTCCGGCACTTTTGAATTTTTCTACAATGAAATCAATCGCACTGTTCATCCCGGTTGAGCCGGGAGCTCTACCGGCTAATTCATCGCCTGCCAGATATTGAACTGTCTTTAACATTCTTTCGGATGAAAAAACCGGAGTCAACATCGCCAGCGCTTTCCGTCTTGGTAATTCAGGAAGAACATCACTACTGCTTTTTTCTCCGTGGGTTATAACTTTTGCAGTTAAAGGAGAATTAACAGAACTCCATTCACCTTTTCCAATATTAGCCGGCTCATCTCCTTCAAAAACAAGGTAGCTGTATTTGCCGTAGTGAGGCAATTTTCTGGCAAGTCCGGGAACTGCTTCTTTGTTTTCAGTTGAAAGATAAACAAGAACATTATCGGGATTATTCGGGTGACGAACCGAAACAATAAAACTATTATTAGCGACAGGGAAAGAAGTTTTGCCCAGAGTAACCGCGTCATTTTTTATTTCGCTGTTATAATCTTTCAAACTATTTTTAATTACCCCGGTGAATTTATTGTCTGCACCGAAAATCCAAATATTTTTGTTAACAGGAAGTTTGTCGTATTTGCTATCAAGCGAAACTTCGATCTTTTTAGTTTTATCCTCCGACCAGATTTTTGCTAAAGCCCGGTAAGATTCAAGTTTTTCTTTTGCAGCTCTTAAGGGAAGAAGGATCAGCAAATCTTCCGCTCCGAAAATTTTTGAAAGCGACGGAGGGATTTCGTTATAGTTAAGTTTTCTAAATAAATTGAACTGCGGATCAACCTGTACCAAACGGGGATTTTCTTTAAAGGTGAATGCACAATTCTGTTCTTTGCCTGTCATTGCTACTTTTTCAACCACCACATTTTTAGCAAAAGAAATAGCAACGGGAACATCAAGAGCAAAGGCATCTTCTTTTTGCAGCTGCTTCAGTGTGAATTGAAGAAGATATTCATTCTTCTTCTTGACACATTTCACGTTTGAAACGCTTAATTCCGGCGCCCCTTTTTTATCAACCCATTCACTAAAAAAAGATTTCAAATCTTTGCCGGAAACACTTTCGAACGAAGCGCGAATATCATCGAAAGAAGCGGCATTAAATTTATTATCCCGATAGAATTTCTGAAATCCTTTAACAAACAATTCATCGCCGACCGACTCACGAAGCATATTCCAGAACATTGAGCTTTTGCCGTAACCAACCGCTTCCGATGAAGGATTGGTTCTTGAAATAAATTTATTGAGAGGAAAATCGTTCGACGGATTTACATAGTCTGTATATTTTTGCAATGTGGTCCTGCGGTATTCATCCGCCTGTCCCCGTTGTTCTGCGATGAGATGATCCGCCATATACGCTGTTAAACCTTCACACCAATTTCCTTTTTTAAAATCAATATAAACGCTGTTGCCCCAATAATTATGAAGAAGTTCGTGGGGATATGATGAATGAAGTATGAAAGGGAATCTTATTATTTGTTCACCGAGAAGTGTGAACGACGGCATTCCGTATCCCGTTTCCCAAAAATTTTCAACCAAAGCAAATTTTGTAAAAGGATAAGTTCCGATAAGTTTGCGGTACATCTCCAAATACTGCGCGGTAGTTTCTAAATATTTGTTCGCAAGTGTTTCATCCGGTGTGCGGAGAAAAGCCATAACATCAACCGCTCCGGCTGATTTTGAATATTCATTAAACTTTGCAGCGATCAAATAAATTTCTTCCATCGGATCTGGAGAATTCCAGGTGCTTGTCTGTTCGTTGTTCTTTAATTCGTTAAACGTTCTTTTCCCTTGACTTACAACACTCCAACCTTTCGGCATTGTTGTCGTTAATTCAAAGCTGATCCAATTTTCATTAAACCAGGGGACCCAATAGGTAGAGCCTCCGAGGTAAGCTCCCTTTTCATCAATGATGCCGGGTGTTTGACTGAATCCTCTTGCATATTCTTCACCAATTTGTTTGATTGGATAGTTTATCATTCCGCTGAATTTCAACGTAAATGTTACATCACCTTTTGATTCGGTGACAAAATTAATCGAGTATTTATTCTGTTTAAATTCTGATGAGAGGTCAAGGTCCTCACGATCCATTCCTAAATCTTCAACTTTTACACCGCTTTCTTCCAATTTAATTGTAACACCGGGAGTTAAAGAAGAGACCGTCAAGTCGCTGTTAAGAATGAACGTCATATTAGGTTTCACTTGATCTGCGGGAATGGTGATTTGATCAACGGCATCTACAAAATGCTTTACCGGATCAACATTTACCGATAATTTATGATGTACCGTTGAACCGGCAAACGATGCGGTGCATACCGAAATCGTGACGAACAAAAAAAGAATTCTTTTAAACATTATTTTCTCCAATTAAAATTCATTACAGCTTTATACTTTTTTCTTAATCCATAACCTGGCAGAGCCAGAACTAAATAATTTGTAATCATCGAATGACTGAATGGTTGCATGACTGAATGAAATACATTCATCCATTCACTTTCATTCATCCAGGCGCTTAACTATTTTCTACTTAGCAAATATTCTTCTCATTTTGCGCAGAATATTTTAGCCAACTATGTATATCCGGCGATCCTTTATCTTACGATCAAGGTCATCGAATTTTTAATGATCATATACTTTTTTGCCGCCGCTTTAACATCTTCAAGTTTAACTTTTTTGAGAGCATCGAGAAAATTTTTATCATAATTATAATCATTAAAAAGATATGCCGAACTTCCGAGATAGAACGCCTGGTTAATGCTCGAAAGTCTTCTGAACATCATTCTGCCCAGATACATATTAATTGATTTCTCAACAATATTTTGAGTGAGCGTATCAGCCGCTTTTTTTCCGAAGAACCCGGGATATTGAGGCACGAGTTTGTCAACATTCTGCGGACGCGTTCCCTGGTTGATATAGAAAAGAGCTCTGTTTTTTACTACTTCAATCCCCGCGCTCATGTGATAAGCCATACCCTGTTTCTCGCGGATATCAAAAACGATATTGTCTGACAGAATTAGTGAGAGCGCTTGAACAGCGGGTGCATCTTTCGGATCAATTTCACTTTCGAAGCCATAAAAAAGATAAGAACGTTCTCCACCACCGGGTTTATCAATCGTTTCCGGCTTTGTTCTCGTTTGTAATATTGTTGTAACTGCCGCGGGTTCATCTTTAATTGCCGTAAAATTCATCGAACTGAAAAGAGTATTTATCGTGTCGGGGCTGCCTGGAGAAACAACCGAAATAATCATATTTGACGGCTGAAAATATTCTTTCGTAAAAGCTAAAAGATTTTCAAACGTTAGCGCCGGTTGATCTTGAGTAAACTTATTTGGCTCATACACCATTTTCTTGTACTCTGCATCAAAAACTTTTTTCGGTTTATCCCCTCCCATCATCATCATATGCGTGTTCTTGAATTTCTCAACTGATTTATTAAACTCTTCTTCAGTAGGCGTAAAATCTTTAAGCGCATTATTCATATAATTTATAGCGCCCGAAAGATCGTCGGCGAGTCCTTCAACCCTGATATAACCAAAATCAGGATGCAGATAAATATCGTCCATAGGGATCATCGGGTTATCGTTTACGGTAAACGTAAATCCAAATTGACTACTAAGTTTTTTATTATCCGGCGATTTTAAACGCTGATCCAAACAATCGTGAAGAATTTTTGCTGCATCTTTTCCGTACTTTGATTCATACACCGCTTTATGTTTTACTAAATAATGAATTGCAAGGAGATTGCTCACTTCATTTTGCACAACGATTAGATTTTTTCCGGCTGTTTCGTCTTTAAACTGTTTTACATTATTTACAACCCCGGTATTTTCGTTCTCTTTCTTGGTTGAAGGAGTTTGAACAATAATTAATGGCAGCGACGTAATCTTCAACGATTCCAACTCTTTGGACGCCGGATAATATACATTTCCGCTGAAAGAAGCGAGCACAGTTTCAATCCCATCAAGCACTATTGCGCTTGAGTTATAGATTCCAAACATGTGAGGTTTCTCGATATTTCTTACGAACTCCGTGCGTGCTTTGGTCGCTTCGTATTGCACGGTTTCAGTAGAAATTGCGAAACTCAAGCCCGCTAATTTTGCAGAGAGAGATTTAGCAACTGCGTTCAAATCAATATCTTCCTCGAGTAGTATCGTTGCTTCAAGATAGTTTTTGAGAGGAGATAGCCTTGTACTAAGATTTACCGATTTTATCTTCTTCCCGAATTCCGTTTTCATCGCTGACTGAATTTCGTCTTTGCTTTTATTGAGTACTATTCCCATCAAATCAAAATATTCCTTTGAACCTACTTGCGGAATTCGATAAAACAACTGTATAAATTTTTCTTCGCCGTCATAGAAACGGTAATAAATTTGATCGGTTTCATTAGCGGATACTTTAGGAACTTGAAACCCGGTTGCCAATTGCGGATTCAGATCGTAATTAACCTGCCCGGGATTTGCTTTACCATAAATACCTTTGATCATTGCAAGCATCGGTTTGGTTTGAAAATTTCCGATAACACTCAAGATCATGTTATTGGAGACGTAATAATTTTTATAAAATGCATGAACATCATCGCGCTTCATAGATTGAATAGTGGAATAGGTTCCGAGCGTCGGAAGTGAAAGGGCATGCCCGCTGTAAAGAATCGAAAGAGTATTCCGTTCTGATTGCTCACCGGGATTAACAAGACTTTTAGAAATTTCTTCGAGCACAATACCTTTTTCTTTTTCGAACTTTTCATTAGGCAGTGTTGAATGGAAGAGCATATCAGCCTGAATTTCCATTCCTTTTTTAATATTATCTGACGGGGTTACCATCATAAAATTTGTGTAGAATTCCGTTGTACTCGCGTTATTGTAGCCTCCGATCATATCTACATCGTCGTACAATTGTTTTTGCTCCCTGGTCGTAGTTCCGTTGAACAGAAGGTGTTCCAGCATATGGCTCATTCCGCTTGTTGAAAATGATTCGTACGCCGAACCGACTTTGATAATCAAGTTTGCGCCAACCATCGGCAGCGCCGGATTTTCAATTAACAGCACCTGCATCCCGTTATCGAGCAGGTAAATTGAAACTCCTTTCGGAAGAGTCATTGTTCCCTGTTCTTCAGCCAGAACTTTTTCCTGTGCGGGAAGATCATGAACGAGTAAAGCAACAAATATTAACGTAATAATAGAGAGTCGTGTAAAATTTATTCTTTTCATTTTGAAATACTCCAAAGTTTTAATAATTAATAGTTCCCCAAAGAAAAATATTTTCAAAGAGTTTCTCTGTGCCCTTCGTGTCTCTGTTGTGAAAAACCTCTACCCTACCCCGGATAAACCCCGCAATAAGCGGGATAAACCGGGAATCAAAAAAATAAATGCCAAATAATTTGGGCTGAATGTTTGAATAATTGCATGGTTGAATGAAAAACATTCATCCATTCATCTTCATTCAGTCATTCTATTGCTTTATTTGTCTCATTACTATTCTGCCAAATATTGCACTTTAATGTTACGGCACTAAGACACTTAGTTACACTAAGAAATTAAAATCCCAATTCAATTGAAATACGGGAAACTTTTCCCAAATCCTTGTAATCAACTAAAGCGTAATCAACACCAATCCCTTGCCCGCCCAAATTTAATTTTACGCCTGCTCCAAAAGTCCAGTTTTCAACATCGTAGTTAAATTTATAACCAACTCGCGCGAAAACGGTTTCATCCCATGAATATTCACTGCCGAAATTCACGCGCTCAACATTGTCGTTCGGATGATTTCCGTCGAGTGCAACTGTCCATCTATGCTCTCCGGTGCTGAAGATTGGATCGCTGCCGCCGAATAAATCCATTGATAGCCCAACACGAAAATTAAGCGGTAATGAATATGGTTCGGTTTTTAATCTTGCATCGGGATTATATTCACCGGAAATGTTTTTGTTGATATCTGCAAGCTGAATTAAATCCCTGCCTTCAAGCTGCATGTTGCCGCCAAAATTTGAAACGCACATGGCGATGACGAGATTATGATACCCGGTTTTTAAGTAGGTGCCGATATCTAAAGCAAACGTATTCGCACTTTCGTTGAACAAATCTTCCTGAATATATTTTGCCGTTACACCCACAGAAAACATATCGGTAAGTTTTCTTGCGTATGAAAGTCCGATAGCAACATTGTTCACGCTGTAATAAACTCCGGCGCCGTCAGGTTTTTCAACGGTCGTAACTTCCTGCTCGTTTGTAGATAACGATTGCACACTTATCCCCAAGCCGTCACTTTCGCTTAAAGGAATAACCATCCCGGCGTAGTTGTGAAAAATCTCCGCGAACCATTGCGTATGGCTTGCGCCGACACTGATTTTATCAATGTTCGTAATGCCGGCGGGGTTCCAGTACAACGTATTTACATCGTTGGCAACTGCAACAAATGTTTCGCCCATGCTCATAGGTCTGGCTCCGGCGCTAATTTTAAGGAATTGCGCTGCCGCCGTTCCGACTTTTGAAAATCCCCCGCAATAACTGCTTATCGGAAGAGAAATGATCATTAATACTATTGCTAATCTTTTCATTACTTTTTCTCCAAAGGCTTGGGATTTATTATTTAATAACCAAGAATTTGCCAACCTTTTTCTGTCCGTCCGGCATTGAGACAACATACACATATAACCCGTACGCTATAAATTGATCGTTGTATGACCGCATATCCCAATATTCATAGCCTAAATTATTGCTATGATCTATATCGGCAACGTGGTCGCCTGCCATAGTAAAGATTGAAATTTTACATTGATTTGGTAAATGATTGAACATCAACTTTTTACCGAATTGTTCGGTCTCCCACACATTCGAAATAATGTAAGGATCGGGAACAACCCGGATCTTCTTCAGATCAACTTCATTCGTATTAGAATAAACACTTTTTTTCGTAGAAAATTCGTACGAAATTTCTTTTCTAAACGGTTTGTATGTAATGATGCTAAACTCATCACCTTGTGAGGGTGCAATTGCTTTTTTATGAACCGAATCGCCGTTGGCGTTTATGTAATTATCAGGAAAATTATTTGTGTTCAAGTACAGACCTTCATAGGTAGTGTCATGCGTTACCGGGTCAATTATCAGCTTTTCAAAAACAAGTACATCAGTATATTTTTCATAAAATCCCGAGCTTCCTGCGGTAAATCCTTTCCCGCCAGGAGCAAGATCCCAGCCCAAAGGACTGTAATAATTTTGTCTAAAATCTTCCGGCGCTTGTATCGCAAATTCAAACAGCCACGTATTATCACTTATATCAACCGGATTAGCCGGATCATTTATGATCTCAACTTTAAGGGGAATATGCTGTTTTGTACTTTGATTAGCATTGGTGAAGAAATCATACCACTGAGCTTCAAGTCCGCCGTTCAACGTTGTATCAACAGTAATTTTTATATCATCTACCGTATAAACTGTTTCAGGGATAATATCAAGGCGTCCCGCATATTTTGCTACCGGTCCGGTTCTCCAATCGAAGGTACAAGTATCTCCGTTTACTTTTGTCCATCCAATTTTTGCAATGCCCGAAGGACTATTTTGTACCGTTAATCTAAAACCGTCAACAATCGGCAAGTTGTCGCCGGTTTCATCGGAAAAAAGATGATGATCGAGCAGCAAAGTTTTTTCACCCGTTGTTGGAGAAACACGATACAGATTAAATCCGAGAACATAATTGGTTTTGTCGCCAACAACTTGTTTAGCGGAATCCACAAACGTAATGAGATAGTTGTTGTCGGTTATTGCAACAGAATTCACAATATCAACTTTAACAAGTCCTTGAGAAATTCCTCCAAGAGCAGGAATAGCTCCTTCGGTACCCGAAACGGGTGAATAATCCGGCGCTCTATAATTTTGAGCATCAACTCCCGGAATAGCGGAAACCGTGTTCTGCTGCAATAATGAGTGCCCAAGCGAAGATTGATATGACTGCTCCAAAGCGCCAGCCTGCTGATTACCCTGATCATACGCTGTTACGCAATACCAATACTCAATACCGTTAATAAGATTTTCATCAACAAAGCTGTGTTTAATACCAACATCATCGCCAAGCGATTGATTATAAGCGGGATCAGAACCTTTAATTCCATCAATCAAATCGAAAATTTTTATAGGCTTATACCCGATTACATTTCCGTAATTGTCGGTGATCGGCGGTCCCCAGGTTTTACCAAGGTTATCACTTCTATAAATTTTATATCCTTCAAAATCACTGATTCCGGTAATCACATCTTTCGCATTTTCCGAATCGGATTCCCACGAGATTTTTACTTTTTTATCTCCCGGCTGAGCAACAACTTTCGGCATAGGAGGTGCACTTGAACCTTGATAATTGAGTGCGTACATCTGTTGAACCATCCGGTAATTTTTCATAAGATCGGAAGTATCGGGTTTATCAGGAGTTGTTCCTGAATTTCCCATAATTAAAGCGACTGAAGATTTTACCGTTTCTCCAGGCGCTAAAGTGAATGGACCGGTTGTCATAAAAAAATCAAGTGGAGCGCCTTCCGGAAAATATTTTTTCAAACTGTCGGGATGCGTGGTATCCATTCTTCTATCCGCACCATGAAATATTGCATCGGGTATCGGAACAAAACTACTTGAGGGATCACTTGTAATTATAGGCCACATTTCTTCATCAATCTTTGGAGCCACTTCGCGGTTGAAAAAATGGAAATCCGTAACGCCCATATTTTTAGGGGTTTCAAGTATATTCAGCCCGATCATTCCCATAGCGCTCGGATCATTTGCCCAGGCGCCATCTTTAGTATTATTCACATCCCAGATGTAAACAAAGTCACCGTTCGCACCAGGTTTACTTGGAAGAATATTTATTAAATCTTTATTATCGTAATCGGGTCTGAAGAGAGCGAAGTAACCGACGTAAACGCTGTCTAATTGTTTGCCGCTTTTATTGTGGATTGTAAAATCCCAAATAAGAAAATCTTCAGCGTACGGTCTTCCGTAAGAATACGCCGTTTCTTCAACTTCAATTCCAACTTTCCCTTTCGGGTTAAAATTTTCATTGTCGTCAAAAATGGAATAAATATCTCTATCGGAAACAAACTCGTTTGGAACTTCTTTTCCATAATTTGTGGAAAGAGGATCAATATCAATTCTGAAATGTCCGGGCCAATGCCGTTTTTCGGGTGTGCTTATCCAGCTGCCAGATGGATCAAAATATCCTTCGGGCCATGTATCCTGATTATCGCTTGAAGCAAGAAATGGAGTTTCATCCGGCGGCGGAGTTTTAACATCGCCCGAAAATAATTTACCGCGCGAACCGTCCTTCGGGCTCCAATCCACTTTTTCTGATGGACCACCAACAACTGAGGTGATCACATTTCCCTGTGTGGCAACGACCAAACCCAATCCAAAACTGTATTGCGTTTCAGTATTTGCGGATGCGGGCCAATGAATCGCATTATTAAAGTATTCATGAAAACTTGAGAGAATTCCATAGTTACCGAGATAATTTGCAACCTGCCCTTTATCCATGATGCCAAGTCCGCGCTCGTTAGATGAATGTGTTTTTTGAAAACGGGCGATCTGTTCAGGTTTCAAATCGGAATGGCAGGAGTTGCAGTTCTGCTTTTGAGCAAAACTAGATACGGAAATAAAAAGAGATACAATTGTTGTAAGTGTAAAAACTTTCAGAAAATATTTTATCATTTCAGCGATCTCCGTTTACAAAATTAATTGAATACCGGCTTTAATAATTCGCGGCGGATCTAAATATGCCGGGTTATGATCTGCATCGGGAGAAGAACCAACTAATCCGGCTTGCCCGGTATCAAACGGTTTGCCGGTGCGTGAATAAACATAGCGGACATTTTCCGTGTCAAACAAATTTGTTACTTCAACAAAAACAGAAGTTGCAAAGTCGAAAATCCAGATTTTTTTCACCGCTCTAATATCAACGGTTGACGTCCAGGGTTTTCTTGCAGAGTTAACTTCAATTCGCACCGTAGGATCAACATAAGGAGTATATGGCAGCCCGCTGCCTGCTTGAAAAAGAACGTTAAAATTAAAATCGGAGAGTGGTTTTATTCCGAAGAATTCCGGTCCTTCATTTCGGGGAACATTGAAATTAACATTCACTGCTATGTCATGCCGTTGATCAAAATCTAAAAAATATTCTTGATGCGGAATTTCTTCTTTTGCAAATGCGTCTATAAATCCGGCAAGCGGCTGCGAATTATTTCCCTTTGCAACAATAAAGGAATAATCTATCGAACCGGAAAAATAATTACTGTATCGTTTGTGAAGCGTTAGATCAATTCCTTTTACGCTTGCGTAATCGGAATTATAGAAGACCACATAATCACGCGACAGGTAACTGATTTGAAGAGTGGAAAGCAGGTCTGTAATGTCTTTGTACCAAGCAGACACATCGAGAGCCCAATCATCGTTCAATTTATATTTCAAGCCGGTTTCGTAAGCAACGGTTTTTTGCGCCTTAACTCCGGGATTTCCGACGAGAGGCATTGAAGTTGAAAGATCCTTCGCCTGGTTATAATAGAGAGAATTGTAATCCGGATTTTGGAAAAAATGTCCGTAAGAAAAATGAAGAACCGCGCGATCGGAAATGGGATGAGCTAACCCAATACGGGGACTCAACTGTGTTTTTGAGGTAATTTTTTCTTCATTCGACGGTATCCAATTATTGTTAGCATCGAAAGAACCAAAATGGCGGATATCGGGCCACATAGAAGCACGGGGATCGGCATAATCAAAGCGAAGTCCGAGATTAATAATTAAGTAATCGTACTCTATTTTATCCTGAGCATACGCTGCCAACTCAATTGGAGTGCGTTCGTATTTATCTTTGTACTGTGAACCGGAAGGCCATGGTTCATCTTCTTCGTGAACGTTGATGCTGTGGCTCTTTAATTCAATTCCCGTCTTTAATTGATTATAATTATTCGCCTGGTAAGTAACATCAACTTTGCCGCTGTAAGTAACGGTTTTGTCGTCGGAATATTGTCCATCATTTCCGCTGATATAAAAGTACACACTCTTTCCGGTTTGTCCGCGCACATAATCTGCAGGTTGTTTATCACCAACCTGAACTTTAATCGCGTTTTCAAAACGGGAAACCTGGGCAGTATAAAATAAACTATTATTCAGAGTGTGGGTAACAGTTAAACCGAAACGGGATGTATTCTTCAGCGAGTGAGCTTGATTTTCACTTAAATATTTCCATGCATGACTATAACCTTGAGATTGATTCTTCGTAAGTTGTCCAGACAATGAAAGCTTCAACATCGGAGTTGCTCTGTATGTAAGCTTAGTAAATCCGTCTCTCTCTAAATTGTATCCATGCGGTAAATAGCTATCCTCATTTTTTACCCTGCCGGAAAGAAAGAAAGTAAGACCCGGTAGAAAAGGAACGGGCCCGTTCATTGATAAATTTAGCATACCGTTAACTGGGATGTCAAGGCTTTGAGGTTTAAAGTCAACCTTATCCAGTATGGTTTTCTCCTCGTAAAGATAAGCGTCTTCAACCCCGGTGAATGGATTGCTTTTGCGGTAGGGCGACTGATTTATCATCGGAGAAGTATATTCAAACTTTCCCTTAAACGTTTCTCCTCCTTCTTTCGTTACAATATTCACGATGCTCGACATCGCATTTCCATATTCAGCGTTAAAAGTTCCGCTAAGCACCACCATTTCCTGGATGGCGTCTTTGTTGACCATAGAATTAAACCCACCGTAAAGCGGATCCTCAACGTACATTCCATCAACCATATAAGCAATCTCTCCGGAACGTCCACCCCGCACATGGATATTGCCGTCAGCATCTGTCGTAAATCCAGCTTTGGTAGAAAGTAATTCCTGAAAATTTGCAACAGGCATATTAATAATCTCATCAGAACTAATAATAGATAATTTTGAGGTGACGTCTTTTTCAATAATGGGGCGTTGACCGGTGACCACGGTTTCTCCCATATCAATTGTAGTCGCTTCGATTGAAAAATCTACTTTAGTGGTTAAGTCAACAATCACTTGAATGTTGGTAATTTTATAAGTTTTGTAACCTACCATCGAGGCGACCAAATTATAGGTGCCTGGCCTAATATTTATGATGAAATATTTTCCATTTACATCACAAATGGCGCCAAGTGAGGTACCTTCAACAGAGATTGAACATCCGGGAATTGCTTCACCGGTGCTTTTGTCCTTTACAATTCCGGAAATTTTGCCGGTTGTTCCGGCAAAAGCATCTATCGAAAATGTTAACAAAAGAAAACCGAATAGAAAAACCGAAAAATTTTTACTGTATTTTCTCAAGGGGAATCCTCCCTTAAATACTAATTTGTAAATGTCATGTTGCAAAAAAAAATCAAAGATCTGTTACTTGAAACAACTAACTAACAATCCAAATAACAGACCTTTGTAAATTGAGTTAAACCGTTATTTCATTAAGATCATTTTCATTGTGTTCTTATAATTTCCGGAACTGAGAGAATAAAGATAAATGCCTGAAGGAACGTCATTGCCTGAATTGTTTTTACCGTTCCATGTCGCACTGTGCTGTCCGGTTGATTGTTCGGAAGAAACTAAAGTAGCAACTTCTCTTCCTAAGAGATCATGAATTGTTAATGAAACAAATCCGTTTTCCGGGAGAGTGTAATTTATTGTTGTGTTCGGATTAAAAGGATTCGGATAATTCTGAGACAAAGAAAATTCCGTTGGAACGACGTCATTATCTTCAACCGCATCAGGTGCAAGTTGTGTAACTACGATGTTATCAAAATAAGCCGCGAGTCCGGTTGAAGTCATTTGAAAAGAATATAATCCAAAACCGCCGGCAACGTTTGCTCCGTCTTTTTCATAATAAATTGGGCATCCTGCTAACAACTGATTGTCGAAATAAACCCAGAAGCCTACGTTACTAGAAGAAACGGTTCTTGCTTCCAATTTCATTTTGTGCCAGCCATCAGTTGTAGGATAGAGACCAGCATTATCGGCTCCTTTGAAGTCTTTGCTAAACAAAGGCATAAAAGTTGCCGGATCCGATTTGAGACCGGAAAGATTTACACGATTGCTTGCATCAAAATCAGCACGAATTTTATAAAAATCTTTTTTAGAACTGTCTGCATAGACAACCAATCCAGAATATGCCGATCCCCCTGCATTATTTACATAGCAATAAACATCAGCTTCAATCGAATAATCTTTTAAAGCAAGGTCTCCGGCAACCGCTACCGCAGAACCGGTGTACGTGCCATCTATGTCTTGCAGTAGCCCGACGTAATTTCCGCCGGTAGCTAAAGGCTTTGGAGCGTTTGCGATAGGCTTTGCAACAAGCATATCTTCATTTTTATAATATGTCGCCCATGCTGCATTAGCTGAACCCGATTCAAAGTCTTCAGTGAAGATCACAGTTTGAGCTGAAGAAATTCCCGAACCAAAATAAAGTAGAATTCCGAGAAAAGTAATTATTTTTTTCATAGCACACCTCTTAGATTAATTAATGAATGTATTGATACTTCTTTTATTTGTCACAATTTAGGTTGTTTAAACGAAAAAGCAAATTTGTTGCATTATTATTGAACGAATCGGACAAAATCTTATTCAAGAGATATTTCGTCAAGAACTTAGAGAAAGAAAATCATCTTAAGAATACAAATGCGATAAGTGGCAAATAGTTGCGAAAAGTGGTAACAATAAATGACCTCTATTAAGCAATCTCGGCTAAACAAATTTCTCCTTTATTCTTGAAGCATACCTTCTGCTCATCAGCAATGGTTTCTCAAATCCATCTAAATAAACCTGGTACGAATTGGAAAATGAATTCTCTAATTTAATAACATAGTCCAAATTGACTATGGTTTCCCGGTGAATGCGGCAGAAGTGGTTTTCCGGCAGCCGGTGTTCCCATTCCTTCATTGTCTTTCGAGTAATCGAATGTTTTTTATCAATCGTATAAATGTATGAATAGTCTGCATCGGAAGTTATTGCCACAATTGTCTCTATTCTTAAAAAACGATAACGGTTATTCAGCATCAAGAAAATTACATCGTCATAATTTAAGCGGCGAAAGTTCGTTGTTTCTTTTTCGGTATCATGGGACAATTTCTTAATTGTATTCTGCATTCTTTCCGGACTAACAGGTTTCAGCAGATAATCGTGTGCGTTCACTTCAAACGCTCTGATGGCATATTTATCGAATGCCGTTACGAATACAAAATCCAATTCATAATCTATTTTGTTCAACAAATCAAAACCCGACTCACCTCTTAATTGAATATCCAAAAAAACGAGGTTAGGATGTATCTTATTAATCAATTGTTCCGCCGAGCTAACATTGTTAGCCTCCCCGACAATCTCTATCTCTTCAAAGGTACTCAGTACGTTTCGCAGATCAAGTCTGGCAAGTTTTTCATCATCTACAATAATCGCTTTGTATTTTGGCGCCATATTAAAATTTATTAGTTCTTGTTTTAAGAGATAATTTTACTTGAACGGAGTCGGTATTTTTTATAACCTCAAAGCTATGATAAACCGGAGAAAAAATTTCCAGCCTTTTATTAATATTCTCAAGTCCTTTTCCGGTAGAGTTTTTTTCTGTTCTGTTAATCCAACTCCCGGTATTAGTAACGCAAAGATATAAAATATTATCAATCATTTTAGCAGTAATAAAAATTTTTAAAGGAATGGGAGACGTTTGCATCCCGTGTTTGATTGCATTTTCTACTAAAGGATGAATAAGAAAAATGGGAATGAGGCACATTTCCGCAGCCGGGTCAATATCAAATTCCACAAGCAGCTCCTCCTCGAATCTCACTTTTTCAATATCCAGGTAATTCTTAACTACTTCAATTTCATTCTTAAGGGGGACTTCATTATTGCCGCTTGTTATTAGCGTGTAACGGAGGAACTCAGAAATCTTGGTGATTATTTCTTTTGCCTTAACATTTTCTTCCGAAGTTAAAGCTCTTAGAGAACTTAGGGTATTAAAAAGAAAATGAGGGTTCAACTGATATCTTAACATTTCGTATTCGGCGTTGTGCGCCAAGGTTAATGCATTATCCGTTTTCTCTTTTTGTAAAACCCATTCCATCCAGAACTTGATTCCAAAATATAATCCGCTCCAACCAATAAAGACCACATTATTCCTAAAAACACCAACTACCACCGTCCAAAAGGTGATATCTTTTAATTCAATTTTGAGAGACTGAATAAATTCAAAAGTAAGCAGAGAAGCTCCTTCCCAAATTATGGAGCAAACGAAGGATGAAACAAAAATTATTATCGAAAGTGAGATGAAGGAGTATTTTAGAAAGTCTATTTTTCTAAGACTGAAACGCAGGAATATGGAAATCACAAAGCCTATCGCCCATGTTATTGTTTTGTTTAATAGGCTGTTAACCGTAAAATCAACAATCCCGCTAAAAACAAAGACATGCTGGAAATAAAATAATGTCCAGCCTGAAATTTGTAAAAACCAAAATGTTTTTTCTTTGTTAAAAGATAAATCTTTGATGAGAGCCGCCGGTTTATACATATAAATTTACTACTAAATTATCATTTATGATGAAATAAAACAATATGCGATTGCAGGAAGTAGAAACATAATTCTCTTCTAAATTAATATTTTATTTTGATGAAATACTTCGAATTGCGATTAGTGGCTTTTTCGTGCGACAAAAGGCGGTTGATGTTATTTCTTTAATGTTGAGCTTTTACTGCTTAATCATAACCCCGGCGGAGATGGATTATGCGTAAGGGGAATCCATTGTTTGTGTTTATCTCAAGTTCTTAAGGATAGTTTGATTTTGCATTGTTTGAACTTCTCTTCAACCATAATATTGTCGTAGATTTAATGAGGAGATGGGTTCCCTATCAATAGGCTATCTGCTGCAGAGAGTTTTAACAAAGAAACCTTTTGAGAGTTTTTCCTTTTCAATAAGTAATTGACGTATCATCTACAACTAAATTATTGTCTTTTCATTTTCGAAATCAAAGAAATGAAGTTTTTCCATATTGATTTTTAATTTTCTTAAGATTCCGGTTTGAGGAATATCACGCGACGGTATTCGTGAGATGAATTGAACGTTATCAATATTGAAATAGATGTGAGCTTCATTCCCCATCGGTTCAACAATTTCAAGCATGATTTCAAATTCGTGATAATTGTTTTTTAGCGATTCATCATTGATATCGTGGATATCTTCCGGTCTGATCCCAAGCCAGATTTTTTTATGCGTATACGGCTTTAAGAGATTCGATTGCTCTGAGTTAAGACGGATGATCAGTTTAGATGAAAGCGATTCAAATCTTAATCCGGTAGAATCAGTAATATTCCCTTCAATAAAGTTCATCGCCGGGCTTCCGATAAATCCGGCAACAAACTTATTTGCCGGTGAGTTATACAAATTCATCGGCGTATCAAATTGCTGTACTATTCCGTCTTTCATTACAACTATTCTGTCCCCCATCGTCATCGCTTCTGTCTGATCATGAGTAACGTAGATCATCGTCGCATCAAGTTTATGGTGCAGTTTAGATATTTCCGTTCTCATCTGCACTCTTAATTTGGCATCGAGGTTACTTAACGGTTCGTCAAATAAAAAGACTTTTGGTTTACGAACAATCGCTCTGCCAACTGCAACTCTTTGTCTTTGCCCGCCTGATAGCGCTTTTGGTTTTCGATCAAGATATTCTTCTAAATCCAAAATCTTTGCAGCATCCGAAACTCTTTGCTTAATCTCTACCTTATTTAATTTTCTCAATTTTAAACCGAACGCCATATTATCAAATACAGTCATGTGAGGATATAAAGCATAATTTTGAAAGACCATCGCGATGTCACGATTTTTTGGAGGAACATCATTAATAAGTTTACCGTCAATGTAAATCTGACCTTCACTGATTTCTTCCAGCCCGGCTATCATTCGAAGAGTTGTAGATTTACCACAACCCGATGGTCCTACAAGTACTACAAACTCTTTATCTTTAATCTCCAGACTAACATTGCTAACAACTTTTAGTTGGCTATCATAAATTTTGGATACGTTTTTTAATTCAACAACTGCCATAACAAACTGCCTTTGATTCTTATTTGAATTTTATTGAATAATGATTCCTTATTGAGCCGGCAACATGCACTAACTTAATTTTATAAATATTATCTTTTTTCGTTTCAGAAATCCCACTATCAAAAAAATTTCCATTTATAGAAATGCTTTGATTTGCCGTTGGGGATACAACTTGTAATTCGTTTAAATGACCTTCAAAAGATTCAAGATCAAATTCAAGCGTCTTTGTTTTAACGTCGTAAGACGGGGACAAAACTAAAGCATTTACCGAATTTAAGAAAGGAGTTTTCGCTTTGCCCAACTTCAAATTAATTCTGCTTACATTTAGAATATCATCCGGGACAACTGCTGACGGTATTTCTTTTCCATCGAATAAAATTGAAGCTAATGCACTTCCCTTTCCTCTAAGATCAACTATAATAGGAACTCCTTTGATGGTTACTGTTAATTGTACTAAATCCATTTCTTCAGGAACAAACGGACTGAATGAGATATTCCATTCATTTTCTCTAAGTCCAAATAAATTATACAACGTATAAAAGTACCAGCCGCCAGCCCATAAGAACTGTGGCTTGTCTATCTTTCCATAAACAGCCGGGTTATTCTTATCACTTATCCGATATTCATACAATGCAGGCTGTCCATTCGGACTGCTCATTATTCCTTGCAGCGTCATAGTTTTTTTAATGAAATCAAAAGCATCGTTGTTTAATCCGTTATTGATTAATGTTAGTGCGTACCAGGAATTTCCGTGAGGCCAGATTCCGCCGTTAGCATAATGGTATGGCTCACCGGCTTCGTTACCCGCAAATTTCATATAATCAATAAGCAGATGCAAATCCATTGGATAGAGCGTGTAGATGCCAAGTTTATCATCCAATAAATTTTCTTTTGCCGTGTTTAACAGTTTCATATTTTTATCGTCATCAAGCAAATTAAAGTGTGAAGCTAACAGAGAGCCCATATAAATATGACGGTCTTCTGTTTCATCTTCAAAATAACTAATCAAGTAGTTCAGTTTGTTATCCCAGAGTGTATCAACTAAATTTCTATTCATACGGTTTGCAAGATCTTCATTGAATTTTAATTCGGAAGAATTTTTGTGCAAGACCGCCGAAGTAAAATTAAATTCTCTCAATGCACGAATTGCCAGGATAGTCATATATGCCCGCGGACCATAATTGCTGCCAATATCCCACCAATCAGGTCTGAAAGAATACATCAAATCATCTTCACCTTTATTTTTCAAAGCGGTTTTTATACTTTGCTCGATATAAGGATAAAGCTGCTGTAAAAATTTGGTATCGCCCGAATGCCGCAGATAACGAGCACATAGAAGAGTGAACCAGAAGTGATTCCAGTTTTCTGTTCCGGCAAATTCTGTTTTATAGGTTGAGTCTTTCCAATAGTAAGCATGCGGGATCGTTTTGTCAGTGTCTGCTAAACTGATGATATACTTTAAATCATTTTTAACTCTTGCCAGATCGAAATTAACGGCAGCCAGATCAGTGAGCAGCGCATCGTGTGTAAAATAAAAATTGTATTCTGCTTGCGCAGGCATAGGAACAATCTGTCCGTTTAAATAATGTGCGTTCGCTGCTAAAATTGCTTTTGACCAGCGGGCAGTAAAATCAATACCGCTATCTCCTGTAACGATTTCATTCTCATCTAAAGATTCTTTTAAGATGTAATTCTCATAAGCAGAGATTTCAGTTTGATAATTTTTTAATAAGAAATCTGTTTTCTCTTTCGCTTCTGAAATTAATGATGAGCCTACAATTTGAATAATTTTAATTGATGTTTTCGGAGCCAACCGTTTTTTATAAATGAATGCTGCAACCGGCTCGTCCAATTTTTCTTCTTGAATTATTTTTCCCGGAAGCGGACTGTTAGTGTTAAACCACCAATCATCAAGGTTTTTATATTCATTCCCCTTTTCTTTTTTAGTAGTAAAGCTTGAAGGTTTTAAACCGGTATTCATTACAAATATTTGCGCATTACCCGTTTCTACAGAAGGATAATTCGCCCTAATGATTTCTCCTTCTACCTGATGTTCAGTGTACGCACTATCAATTATTTTATAAGTGTGACTCGTCCTTAGCGTTGTTTCTAATCTTGTGTAAACTTCATATTCTTTTTCGGTTTCAGATGTGTTAGTTATTTCATAAATGATAACCATCGCAGGTTCATTCTTGCAGAACTCGTAGGTGATTTTTATTTCACTGTCAGAATCATCTCCGCTGAAGGAAACAGAGTATGGTGTTTGGGATACTTTATAAATTTGTTTTTTCAGAAATCGTTTTGGAGCATCTCCAACTTTCAAACCGACAGACATAACTCTGTAATTTTCACGTTTCCAATAATCCTCGCTAATATCAATACTGTTTGCCACCGGGTAATAAAAGCTGATGCGATTCAACAGAGGGAAACTTTTATGAATTTCAATCCCTACATAAGGGCTGCCGACTTCTATTTGACCAACCTCCATCACGCTTTTAATTGTAAGCAAATCTTTCTCTTGTCCTGCCATTCTAAAAGAAATCAATAATAGTATTAATACAACGAGACTGATCTTGGTATATTTATATTTCATCGTAAAACTCTTTCGTACAAATTGAATTTTTCATTTGAGCAGCGTCATTTTTTTTGTCTCTGTAAATTTACCGGCGCTAAATTTTATAAAATAAATTCCTGAATTCATCGAATCACCGAAATCGTTTTTGCTATCCCAAATTATGGTATAGTAACCGGGTGATTTTTCTTCATCTAATAATGTTTTAATTTCTTGCCCCAGAATATTAAAAATTTGAATTTTCACACTCGATTGACTTGATATTTGAAATTCAATATTCGTTTGTCCGTTAAAAGGATTAGGATAGTTTTGAGTTAAGCCAAAATTCTTTGGCAGGCTAACTTCCTGTTCATCTTTAACATCGGTAACAAAATCGTATAAAGATTGAATACTGCTGTAGGGTAAAGCGTAATTGTACATTCTAATGTCGTCTAAAACACCTTTAAAATTATATTCTGTATTGCCGGGAAGCACTTGCCCGATCATTAAATCAATCGGCGTTGTCATTATCAATCCCGAAAGAGAAGTAAATGCATCTAATTCACCATTAATATAAATTTCATAATCATTACCATCGTAAAGTACAGTAACATTATAAAGA
>Ga0210028_1000890_pt1 | contig 25666 bp, 19 predicted proteins | sample CryGeymeta201513_FD_185468 | JGI IMG/M metagenome (GOLD analysis project Ga0210028, IMG submission 185468) | Groundwater microbial communities from Crystal Geyser aquifers in Utah, USA - Crystal Geyser metaG 2015-13 (SPAdes) (version 2) | ecosystem: Environmental > Aquatic > Deep subsurface >...
GGCCCGCTCCTGGTAACCGGCTGACCCGGGGCCAACTCCAGTCGTTTCGACCACCGCCAAGGGAGTCGTGTGTCTACTGCCAGCCCGCCGGGGTGTACGACCCCTTCGCACTGCCACGCGGGCGCGGAATAGCGCCTCAGAAGCCCTCACCAGCGCCCTTGCTTGCTCGCATCGACACGCCCGAGACACCAAAAACCCACCGACGCTACCCCAAAGTGCTCAGGCGCTCGCAATACGCTTGTTTTGGGGCTAGTGGGGGCGGCGCCAATCTCCACGCGCAACCATCCAGAGCGCAGCGAAGACATACGCGGCGAGAATGGCAAGCGAGAACAAGCGCGAGACGATGTCCCTGTGTGCTACAAGCAGGGCGGCGAACAGAACACCCCCCAACCCAAGCCATAGGAGTTCTCGCCGCTGGTTCACAAGTCGCTCCGCAGGGGCTCCCCGCTGCCAGGTACGCGGCACTTGCAGGGTCCAGAAGCAATACCACGCCCACCGGCGGTTCAGTGCGCGGAGCTCGGCGAGGTACTCCCTCTCGGTGGTCCAGGCCAGAACCCATCCGACTTGGGCGCAGCCGATTGTCGCCAGCATGTAGGCGACGTACACGGATGGTACTTGTGCCGAGAGGGACTCCACGCAAGGCGAGGCGGCCGGAAGCAATCCGAAGCCGCTCCAACACCAGTGGACATACAGCCCCGTCCTAGCGGCCAAGCCCCCGGCCCACAGTGCGATTGCTCCCCCGACGAGCAGTAGGGCCGGCGTCATGTCCACTTCCGACCTCCCTAATAGGCTACGCTGGCATGGCAGGGACACCGGGGCCGCGGGACACCGGGGCCGCGTATTCACTATTAGCACCTACGAAGTGCCACGCCCACACGCACCTGGCGCGAGCCCGGTGCCGGGCGCGGCGCGGGGAAGACCGGCGAGGGCAACCCGCACTCACCCCTCCTGTCGTGAAGGCGGCTCACGGCGGTGTCAACGCCTGCTGCGGGCGTCTCCTGGACGGAGAGCATAGCACGTGGCGGCAGTCAGCGCAACGCCCAGCGGCGCGAGCCTTCGGCCGCGGGTTGGCCGTTGCCGGAGCAGCCCTCTGCCGCCGCGCCGGAGCAGTGGAGTAGTGAACAATGGAGACGCGGCCCCGGTGTCGATCATGGCCGACTGGGCCACTCGTTCACTCGTTCGGCGCCCGCCAAAACGTCAGCGGGCGCCTCGTCAACAACTCTCGCGACGCCCTTCCGGGCAAGCACGTCCTTGAGACCTTCGGAGTCCATGCCAGCGATCCCAACAGCCCGCGCGAGCGTCACCTCGCCGTCGTGATACAGCAAGACGGCGGCCTCAACGCGCAACGACCGGTTTGCCACCAAGAGCGTCTCCAGGGCGTGTCCGATGGTCTCACTGTCAGTACGGTATCCCCCCGCCCGGGTCACAGCGCGGAGCTCTGGTTCCAGTAGGTCCGACGTCACAATAGCAGGCACTGGGTTACCTCCTGCGGATGAGCGGTCGCGGTTCGTCTGGCGGCGGTACCGCCGCGGTCTGGTGGAGGTCCCCCATGGTACCGTGGCCGTGAGTGGCAGGCAAGGAGATGTGCGTGGTATGCGCCGTGCACGGCCACCAGGCGGAGGCGCTGCGCCAGGGCGCGTTCCTGAGGGGGTCGCTGTTCCAGACGGGCACCACCGGGTGGACTCCGCTGTCGTCGCTGCAGCCGCGCTCCTTCGCCACGGCAGTTAGCATGGATCGCCACGCCGAACTGCTCCGCCCTCTGCTCAAGCGTCTCGAGGAATCGCCTACGGTTCGCGTCGTCGCGGCACAGCGCCTTGCCCTCGTTCCCCCGAGCACTGCCCTCGAGCTACCCCTCACTTCACCCGCCCGACCCGTACCGACTCCACCAGCAGGTCCCACTGCGCGGCAGCGTCGCGCAGGAGCACGCGACGGTTGCCGCGGAAGCTGCCTTCGTCGTCCAGGGGCAAGAGGCTGAGCTGCGCCAGGCTGGAAAGGGCGCCGTAGGCCCAGTGGGTTTGCTCGACATCGGCAGGCATGGAGCGGGAGCGGCCCGTCAACGCGTGCGCCTTGACTTCCACCTGGGCGGCGGGGGCGTTGCGGTCTTTGAGGACGCGCCAGACGTAGTTGGGCCGGGTGACCCAGTCCAGGACCGTGGAGAGACCGGCGGAGAACTGGTACCGCGAGAGTGGGTCGTCGGGGTGGAAGCCGCCGTCCGGGTAGCCCGCCAACAGGCCGCCGGTGAGGACGTACCCGATGAACGGCGCCCCGGGGTGGTCGGAGGGCACGTCTCTGGGCAGCACCTTGGTTCCCCCTTCGGGGTGGGCCACGCGTTCCTTGATCCGCCGGAACAGCTCGTCGAACCGGGTCAGCCGTAGCTCCGCTCCCACCTCGCCGGCGGCGGCGCGGGCGATGAGGTCGGCCGTCTCCTCGTGGAGTTGCCGCGCCAAGGCCGCGATGAACCAGCGCGGCACCCCGTCGCCCTCGGTCCACGCTTGGATGGGCTTGGCCTGCCGAAGCGCGTACAGGTTGCCATCGAACGACGCCACCAGCACCGTGTCACCCACGACTACTGGCGAGGCGTGCACATGGCTCCGCGTCTTGAACGACCACAGCGGCTGCGTCTGCTGGGCTTGCCGGTCGAAGGCGTACAGGTAGTGGTCCCGGCAGCCGACCAGAACCACGTCCCCCCACCCCGTCGGCGAGGAGTACACGGCGTCCGCCAACTCGAAGCTGGCTTTGCGCTCGCCCGTCTTCAGGTCGACCCAGTTGAACGTGGGCTTCTCGTCGCGGTGGCTGTTGACCGTGCCGACGCAGACCAACCGCTCAACCACGGCGGGCGAGGAGTGCACCCAGCCTCCCAGCCGGCAGCGCCAGTTCAGCTTACCGTCGGCCAACTGCGCCGAGTAGAGACAGCCATCAAACGAGCCGACCAGCACGTCCTCGCCGGCAACGGTCGGCGACGAGTCCACTGCACCGCCCGTCGACAGCGACCAGCGCTCTTTCCCCGTGCGGGCGTCGAGGGCATACAGGTTCCGGTCGCCCGAGCCGAGGACGACCATGCCGCGGACGACAGCCGGCGAGGAGCTGACTTCGCCGCCGGTCTGAAACCGCCACAGCACGTCGCCGCTGTCCGCGTCGAGCTTGTACACGACTCCGTCGCGCGCCCCCACGTACAGCGCGCCCTCGCTGACGACCGGCGACGACGTGACCAGACAGCCGAGGGGGGTCTGCCACTTTGCCCGGAGCGTCGCGCGGTCCAGCGCGAAGACAGTGCCGTCGGCGGTGACGCGGTACACGCAGCTCCCGGCGAGGACGGGCGAAGTCCACCAAGCGTCGCCAGCGTCGAAGCTCTGGAGCAGTTGCCCCGTCTCCAGGTTGAGCGTGCGGAGGCCGTTGGCGTCCGTCGAGACGTAGACCGTGCCGTCCGCCACCGCGGGTGAGGCGAAGGTGCGACCGATCTGCGTTTGCCAGGCGAGGTAGGTGTAGGGCAGCGTGTTGGGGGCCTGCGGGGCCTCGGCCTGATGCTGAGCGGTGCGCCGAAATGCCGGCCAAGTGGCCGCATCGGCCGGGGGCAACGACAGGTCGGTGCCGGGTCGCTTGGCAACAGGCGTGACAGCCTCGGGCAGGTTCGCTTGGAGCCAGTCCTAGAGCTGCCCGCCCTCGTTCGGCCCGCGGGTTGCCAGGATCTCTCGGTCGGGGCCGAGCAGGTAGGTGCACGGCGTCACCAGCGGCTGGTCGCCCGTGGCCGCCGCCCCGGGCCGGAACGTGCGGTACAGCCCGGGTCGGGGGAAGGTGGGCTCGTAGTAGAGGTGCACGCCGCCCCACGGCTTCTCTCCCGTTGCCCGCACCAGCGTGTCCGCGTCCTGCCGCCCCTTCTCGCCGAACGGCACGACCACCACAGGTCGGCACGGGTAGGTAGTTCCCTGCACTGCCTTCTGCACGGCGGACAGCTCTTCGACGAACGTCGTCTTGAATGCTCCCCCTTTGGGCGGACGCGGCGTGGTGAAGTGGAGAATCACAATGCCGTCGTCCAACAGCAAGTCTTCCAGCGAGACCACGTCGTGCGCCTGCGGCCGGTACGGCTGCGTGGTCTGAGCCAGCGGGATCTTGCTGCAGTCCGGCAGTTTGTCGCCGGGCTTGAGGTCTTGCGCCTGACTGCGACCGGGCAGCAGGAGCAGCAGCAGGGCCAAGACGGGGAGCCGTGGCTTGCTGGACATGAAAACTCTCCTTCGAGAATGCGCCGTCAATCCGAGCCGCGACGGTGACGGAGCGTGTGCCACGCTGGCTGCCCCGGCGACGCCGACGGGTCACGCGCTCCGTCACCGTCGCGGCTCGGAGGGGCTTGCCGTTCCGCCTGCCGGGGTGTTTTCAAGCGAAGCGCGAACATGAGTGATTCCTACGAAAACGCGCTGTCACCTTCGCGGCTCGGATTGACAGACCCCTCGTCAACAACAACGGGCCAGCCGGGCCCTTGTCACGCACGGCCCGCGCCAGACCGATCAGCCTGCGAACACCGAGGTCCACGTCACCCGCGCTGACCAACGGGAGGCGTCTGGTCGGCCGGCGACCGTTAGTCGGAACCGATCGCCACGATTGACCTGGAGCTCTCGCGACAGGGAGAGGGGCTCGCCGTTGGGCTCAAGGGTTCCCTGCCACACGGGCTGTTCCGCGCCCCCCTTCGTCAGCCGCACGCTTAGCGGCGTGATTCCCGATTCCGGCGCCACGCGAATCGCCAGGGCGACGCGCCCGCTCACTGGGCTTGTCCACACTTGCGACGCTGCCGAGTTGGCTTCCCCGAAGTAGCTCAGACTGCCGGCGTCGGGCTTGCCGATGCCGAAGCTCCAGGAGTCGCCGCGCTCCAGCCAGGCTGGGAGCTGCTGCACCAACAGACCGGCAGCGGCGAAGCGGCCCGGGCGCTCGTCCCTCGACAAGAACTGGAACTCCCACACCTTCGCGCCCAGCGAGTCCAGAATGGGGTAGGTCTCGTCCTTGGGGCGGAAGTCGGTGGCGGCGTCCCAGCGATAGCCCGACGGGTAGACGGCCGGCGGGTTGCGCGGGTCGGTTCCGTCGGCGTACTCCTGCCGGTTCGCGCTCCCGTCACCATCGGGATCGGCGTTGGGATCGGTGCCTGTCCACTGGGCGAAGTAGTAGTGCTCGAACCAGTTGGGCAGCCCGTTCCCGTCGTCGTCGCCGTACTCGCTAATCCACCCGGGCGCCCCGCCGAACCACTTCGCCCAGTGCGCCGGCTCTTCGCTGCTGAAGCCACGGAGGGCGAAGTCCTCTCGCCACGGGCGGTCGGTGATCCACTCCGGCGCGTGGAAGGCCAGCACCTCTTTGCCTTTTCGCAGCAACGACACCTTCACCGGTCCCGGTCGGCTGGGGAACTCCACCGACGACATGCCGGCCGGCACGTCCTCCTTGCCCATGCCGGCGACGACCACTGTGCCCGGCGCGGTGAGAAAGGAGCGCACTTCTACCGAGTCCTGGGAGTCCGAGCCGTGAACGTGCGGACCGGCAACCAGTGGCGAGTGCGCGTCGGTACGGTAGGGTCGATAGAAGACATACACTTGGTCGCGCGTCGGCTTGGGCTCGACGCCAGGCCGGTACCAGGGGCCGTAGTAGTGCTCGAGCAGATCGGCAAACGTGAAGTGCCGGCGCAGCCCGGGCATGATCGTGGTGTCTTCGGTGATATCGTTCCACGTGACCAGTTGCACGTAGTCGGCGCGGGTGTCGCGCGCCACCTTCCACATGCGGTCCCACAGCCGGGAGTTGTCGGCGCCGAGGTTCTCCAGGTTGGCCGTGCGGCCCGGCGTGTAGTAGTTGCCCCACAAGCTCATCGCCCAGTCCTTGCCCGATTCGTGACAGACCTTCGCCATCGCCGAGAACGCCTGGGCGTTGCGCTCGAACCTTTGCCGGCTGAAGAAGCACGTGATCCCGTCGGCATACGGCGCGTACGACCGCACCTTCGGCTCCCACTCCTCCGGCTTCAGGTTGGGAAACTCCGTCATATCGACACAGACGTAGATTGGCTGCCCCGCCGCGTCGCGGAGAGCGCCGATGCGGTCGCGCACTTCGTCGGCCTTCGTCAGGATCGCGTAGCCGGAGCCGTAGGTGATGAACGCGGGTAGTCCCTTCAGGCGAAGCTGCGCCGGGCTGCCGGCGTGTCGCTCCATCCACTCCTTTACGCAGGCGACCTTCATGTCGGTCCCGCCGTAGCCATAGTCGAGACACAGCCCCACCTTGAACGCGCCGCCCAACTCCTCCGCCGCTTTGAGCATGTTGTCTGGAATGCCGAACTCATGCGTGCCGCCGCAGATGTCCAGGACGAAGCCGTCCACCCCAGCTTCCATTGCCTGCCCGATCTCCCACTTCAGTTCCTCGACCTGATCGACGAACGACGGATGCAGGGCGCCAATGTGCCCCTCTCGACACCAGCCCGCTACGTCCGGCCCGTGGGCCTCCTTGACCGGGAAGAGGAACCCATACGGCGTCTTCGCCTCCCCACGGAAGTGCGGCCCGAAGCCGATCATGCGATGGGCAAGGATCAGGCGTTGGGGCGGAGACGGTTCAGCCGTGGAGCCGAGGCTCTGCAGGCAAAGCAACAGGGCGAGTGAGAACAGCGTGCGTTCTGCCATTGAACACCTCTGAGCTGCCACCCCGGAGTGGAACTGGTCTGCCGGGCCGGCCGGAGCGGGCGCGGCCGTGCCCTACGCGAACCGGTGCCGGATGATGGCACCTTTGTCGGCCGACTCGGCCAGGCGAGCGTATAGCGCCAGGTAGCCGCTGGTGAACTTCGGCGCCGGCCGTTGCCACTGCGAGAGGCGCGCTCGAATCTCTTCGTCCGACACCCCGAGATGCAGGCCTCGGTTGGGGATGTCCACCGTGACGGTGTCGCCGTCCTGGACGATGGCAAGCGGGCCGCCCTCGGCGGCCTCCGGGGACACGTGCCCGACGAAGCAGCCGTTGTTGGTGCCGGAGAAGCGGCCGTCGGTCACGACGGCTGTCTTCAGCGCCAGCCCTCTGCCATAGAGCAGCTTCATGGCCATGTACATTTCCCGCATGCCGGGGCCGCCCTTGGGGCCTTCGTAGCGGATGACCACGACCTCGCCTTCCTGGACGACGCCAGCGAGGAGCGCTTGGTTGGCCGCCTCTTCGGAGTCGAAGCAGCGGGCCTTGCCGGTGAATATGTGCATCTCCGGCTTGATGGCCGCCGGTTTGGTGATCGCGCTATCGGGGGCCAAGTTGCCGCGGAGCACAGCCAACCCGCCCTCGGTCCCCCACGGGTCGGCTAGCGGCCGGATGATTCGTGGGTCCGGCGGCGGCGCGCCCGCGACGTTCTCGGCCATCGTCTTGCCCGTCACGGTCAGGGCGTCGCCGTGCAGCAACGGCAGCAGTTCCTTCATTACCGCCGGGACGCCGCCGGCAGCGTGGAAGTCGGGCACGTTGAGCGGTGCGGCCGGGTTCATCTTCGCCAGATGCGGCGTGCTGCGGCACAGCGACTCGAAGTCGTCCATGGTGAACTCACCGCAATCGGCTTCGTAGCTGATCGCCGGGAAGTGCAGCGCCATGTTGGTGGAGCCGCCGATGGCCGTGCCGAGGCGGACGGCGTTCTCAATGCCCTTGCGGTTGAGGATCTGCCGGGCGGTGATTCCGCGGTTGACAAGCTCCACGAGCTGCCTGCCCGACGCCTGCGCTGCGCGCATCCGGTCCGCATGCGTCGCCGGAATGGTGGCCGAGCCCGGCAGGCACATGCCCAACGCTTCGGCCACGCAGCACATGGTGTTGGCCGTGCCCAAAAACGAGCACGAGCCGCAGGTCGGCACGGCAGCCTCTTCCAGCTTGCGGAAAGTCTCCTCGTCGATCCGGCCGGACTTGAGCATCCCGAGCCCTTCGGTCAGCGAGGTGCCGTCGGCGGCGCGCCCGTCGAACTCGCACCCGCCCTCCATCGGCCCGCCCACCACCACGATGGCCGGAACGTCGAGCCGCGCTGCAGCCATGAGCATGCCGGGCACGCTCTTGTCGCACGCGCAGAGCAAAACGACGGCGTCGAGCTGGTGCGCTTGCACCATCAGCTCGATCTCATTCGCGATCAAGTCCCGCATCGGCAGGATGTAGTGCATGCCCACATGCCCCTGGGCAATGCCATCGCACGCAGCAATGACCCCGAACTCCACCGGCGTCCCGCCCGCCTGGGAGACGCCCTGCTTCACGTAGTCCGACACCAGGTTCAGGTTGTAGTGCCCGGGAACGACCCGGTTCCACGAGTTGGCGACGCCGAGGAGCGGTCGCGCCAAGTCGTAGTCGCTATAGCCCATGGCCTTGTACAAGCCGCGCTGCAGCGACCATTCGGGGCGGCGGAGGAGGCGTTGGCTGCGGAGGTTGGGGTTTGGCTCATTCATGCGAATTCTACCTCCGTAGATTCCCTTGGCAGTTGGGCCGGCTGAAGTGCGCCCACAGACGCGCCGCAGATCGGCGAGCCGTGAAAGTCCGTGGTCGCACAACGATACCCCGCAACTCGACCACGGTCAACAGCAAAGTGGGGTGCCCCGGCACGGGTGCCGATTTCACTCAAGATGCCGAACCCGCCAGTCGCGCAACGGGAACCCCTCGCCCGGCACGAAGCGAACGAGATCGCGCACGCGACAGAGGGCCGCGGCGATCTCGACGTCGGTCGAGCCGGTGTTGTCGGCCCATCGCCTCGCCAGTTCGGGGGTCGTGATGACCGGCACACCCAACTCCCCCGCCAGCCGCCTCGCCTTGCGGTCGTCCGTCGCCAAGAGCCAGTGGCGGGTTGCTGCCAGCGCCAGCGCCAGCGCTTCCCCGTCGCCGAGGCTGCCGGCCAACTGGACGTATCTCGCGGTCTCCTCGCCGGGGTCGAGGGCGCACTCGACCAGCACGCCCTCCGCGAGGTCGGGCTGCAAGTCCACTTCCTGGTTCACCGGCTCGCCCTCGGCGCCATACGTCCGCAGGTACAGCGTCTCCCCCCTCACTGCCTCGGGCACGTGCCACTGCCAGCCGAGGCTTGGCAGCCAGTCAGCCACCCGGCCGACGGCGCACAGGTTCAGGAGACAGCAGGTGTCGAGGCTCCCTTCGGGCATGCGCACGCCGAGGCCACAGCCAGACCCGGCACCCCCTTTGGCGAGCGGCTCTCCGGCCGCAGCACGCGCGACAGCAGGGACCGCTCGAAGGGCAGCTCAATCGTTCGGCGCTCGCCCGTGGGGCTGACCTCCGTTCGGGTCACGCACGAGGCCACGATCTCCCGGGCGTTGACCCGGTTGGTGCGCAGGAACTGCGCCAACTGCCCTTCGCTGAGCTCCCCCTGGCGGAACGCTTGGACCGCCAAGTACTTGTATCGCTCGGGGACCAACTCCTGCGGCTCGTCAGGAAGTGACCGTACTCGTGCGCCAAGGTGAAGCGCTGCCGCTCGGCCGGTTGCTTCCTGTTGATCTGCACACAGTAGCCCAGGTCTGCCACGTAGGCGTACATGCCGGCCAGCCACGAGGGCAGCGACGACACGAAGACCCTCAGCCCGACGTCGTTCTCCAGAACCTGCCGCAGGTTGAGGAGCGGCTGGTCGCCAAGGTGCAGCCGCGAGCGCTCCCGTGCCGCGACATCCTCTGCGAACTCGACCACGTCGACACGGGGATGGACCTCAATTGCCGGGAGATAGGGCTCGGAACCCGTGACCCCAGCCAATCGCTCCAGCTCGCAGTAGTCCTCAGCGAGTCGCTGGAACTCGGCGATCGCAGCATCGAGCTCGCCGTCGTCTTCAGGTGACGCGTCAAGGGCCGCGCGCAGACGCGGTCTCAGCGCGACGGTGGGCGCACCCGGACGAACGACCTCGTGCACGCTGCGGCCATAGAGCGCTGCCAGCTTGACGATCTCCTCAGGCTTCGGGGCACGCGTTCCTTTCTCAACGGCAATGAGGGTCGGTCGGCTGCAGCCCAGGTGATTGGCCGCGTCCTGCTGCGTCACCCCGCGCCCCTTCCGGAACTCGGCGAGACGCTGCCCGACGGCGGCGGGGTCAGTGTGGTCAGTGGCTGGCATTGGGCGCGCTCTCTGGTTGGGCTAACTCAGACTTGGGACCAAGCTCGCCGAGGAGGCGCAGGAAGCGGGAGTGACTGCTTCGGGTCGATCTTTCGCCGGCCAACATCCCTGCCCTCGGTGGCAGGTTGAGGACGCCAACGCCGTTCTCATGGTCGTCGACGCGCGAGGCCCCCGGGGGAAGGCACGACCACATTCGGTCTTGCGCTTGGGCACCGCGCCGGTTCTCGGTCGATGGTACTGCACTGTGTTTACATGGTCAAATGATTCAATCTGTATTCCACGCCAAAGTCAATCAGGCTGACCCCGTCAACGCGCGCCACGCGGAGGAGGTGGGCGGGCCACAAGACGATAGAGAGTCAGCGCTGTGATGGAGACGTGGCGGCGGCGGCGCCAAGACGCCAAGGCCCACGTGTTCCGTCATTGCCCACCGGCGGCTTGTGGGCAAGAATGAGCTTGCCGTGGCTCGTCGCTCCGAGAACAGCAGCGGGACTTGAGACGCGGCTGCGCGTAGGTGGAGGCTGTTGATATGGCGCTGCTCATCTCCTGTCTCATTGCCGGGTGCACTCCCGAGGGCGGGGCCGCCGCGGAGCTTGCCTCCGACCGGATGACATATCCGGGGGCGTTGTGCGGCCGGGATGCACCGCGGCAGGACTTGCCTGAGTGGATGCGCGTGCCTCGGTGGTGCACGACCGAGGCGCCGCGGTGGGGGAAGGGCGAGACTGCGGCGCTCCTCGACGGATTCACTGATCGTCATGCCAGCGCGCTGCGGCTGGGGATGTTCTGGGGTGGGCTGAGTCACTACCCGAGCGCGTTCGCCCCCCATTCGCCGAACCTTCGGGAAGGCGTCGACCCGCTTGCCGAGGCGATGGCGACGGCGCGCAAGCGCGGGATGCACGTGCTGGCCTACCTGAACCCGAATGCCTACTACACGCAGAACCCGCTCTACGAGACCGGCTGTCTCGTGAACGAAGACGGCAAACCGTGGGACGTGAAGGCGTATGGGCGGGAGGGGACGCGGTACGCATGCGTCAACAACCCGGCGTTCGCCGACTTCTACACCAGAGCGATCACAGAGCTGGTGGGCAAGTACGCGACAGCCGGCCTCTATGTCGACGGGTTGTCGCCCCACGTCTGCTACTGCGAGCACTGTCGGCGCAAGTTCCGGGAAGACACGGGTCGCGCGCTGCCGGCCGGGTTGACCAAGCTCGGCCCCTTGGCGGTACTGTGGGAGATGACCAGCGACTGGGACGCGGTCGGCGAGGTGGACAACCCCGACCATCAGCTCTACTCGCGATGGCTGATGAAATGCCTGACCGACCGCACCCGCGTGTTTTCAGAGGCGGCAAAGGCCGCCCGGCCGGACGCGGTGGTCGTGTTCCACAGTTGGCCGAAGCCGGACAACGGGCGGTTCTACGACGGCACACTGAATGAGATCTACGCCAGCAAGCCATGGAACTTCACGCTCTGGAAGCGTGCCGAGTTCAGCAACTGGGGCGATGTGTTCGAGGTGCCGTCGTTGGTGAACATCTACCTGCGGCAGGAGCCGTGGGGCGGAGAGCGCCGAAGCGTCACGACCGAAGCGGAAGCCCGGCATCTGTACTGGCAGGCGCTGGCCAACGGCGCGTTCCCGAACTCGTGGGCATACGCGGGCATGGAGCGCCCGTTCGAGGTGATGGAGCAGCACGCCGATTGCTTCGACTTCGCGACGACGTTCCCCACCAAGTTCCTGGCGCTGCCGCGGCCGATGTTTGCCGACGCCCGGCACCGCGCGGTGGCAGCCAACGCTTTGATCCCGCTGCGGCCGGGCGACAACGCGCGACTGCGAATCCTGGAACGCGAACCGGGCGGTAGGCTCGACCTGTTCTGCCTGCGCGCCGATGGCAAAGAGCCGACCGACGCCGAGTATCGGGCAGCCGCGCAGGGCGCCCACCCACCAGACGTGGTCTACGTGTCGGCTGCCGCCTTCGACCCGGCTGCGAGCGTGACCGCGGCGGCCGGCCGCCAGTGGACGGAGACCGACGACGCCACAGCCCTTTCGGGTGCGCACCTCACCTCTTCCGGCCACGGTAACTCGGGGGAGCCGACGCTACCGTTGACGTACAAGCTTCCACCGCTGACATCGACCGGTCCGTGGACGCTCTGGGCGCGGGTGATCTTCCCAGACGTCGGCAGTGATTCGTTCTTCTACCAAGTCAGCAATGACGGCGGCACGACCTGGCTGCCCGACAAGCCGCGAGGCGCCTGCGCGGTTGGCTGGGAGCAGCCGCAGGAGTATGCCTGGGTCAAGGCGCGGGCGGCGCTCACCTCGCCGACGGGCCGGCAGGTCGACCGGTTCCTGAGTCCCGCCGCCGGGATGTTTGCCGGATTGCTCCACGCCGGTCTTCCCGTGAAGGAGCTACACCCCAACCACCTCAACCGCCAAAGCCTTGACGGCTTCCGCGTGCTGGTGTTGGCTAATGAGGTCTGCCTCAGCGACGACCAGTGTGAGGTCATTCGCGCCTTTGTCCGCGAGGGCGGCGGACTGGTCGCGACCCATGAGACCTCGCTGTACGATCTGCGCGGGAAGCGGCGCCGCGACTTCGGTCTGGCCGAGGCCTTCGGCGCGCGCGTGCGCGGGTCGATCGCGGCGCAGGAGGGACAGCGAATCGAGCCGGCCACTGGGACGGGACTCCTCGTTGCGCTTCCGGCGGCGGGCCTGTCGAATCGCGAGGAGCACCTGTCGGTCGAGGCGCGCCCCGATACGGTCGCCGCTTGGCTCGCGGGTCCCGGTGTTCCTGGGGGCCGCGCGCCGGCCATGGTGCTTAGTTCGTTCGGGAGGGGGCGCGTTGTCTACCTTCCAGGCCGGCTCGATTCCAGTTACTCGCTCTGGGCGGACCAAGCCTTTGTCGCGCTTGCCCGCGCCGCCGTGAAGTGGGTGGCGCAGGCGAACCCTCCTGCCGAGGCAAGCTGTCCCGGCGGCATCGTGGGGGTGACCTGTTTCGATCAGCCCGCGCGCAACCGCCGGCTCGTCCATCTGGTTGCGTACGACGCCGACTGGGTCGAGAGCTTCGACGAACTGCCGCCGCTGACGGCCGTGCGCGTACGACTTGGGCTCCCCGCTGAAAAGGAACTTGCTTCAGTTCGTGCAGTACTCGCCAGTTGCGCACTGGAGGCGGTCAAGACCGACGAGGGAGTGGAGGTTGTGTTGCCGCGTCTGGAAGAGTATGAGGTGCTGGAGCTGAAGTGGAAGTAACCGCCGGCCGCGATAGGCAGAAACGGTAGCCCGAGGCGCCAAGCCGAGGGACCTTGCTCGGGCGTTCACTTGCTTGGCGCTCAGGGCTACGGGGTAGTGCAGTGCCCCAGGGAGCAGACATGCCTCACGAAACCTCCGACAGAGCACCCAGCCATTCCGCCCTCCACAGCCTGTGGGACGCCGCCGGAATGCTGGTCGTCTTCGCCCTCCTGTTTGGCGGCTGCGCTGTGTGGGTCGACGACTTCCTCTCCTGGGCGAACATGAAGGGGCTGGCGCTGTCGGTCTCCACCATCGGCATGGTGGCCTGCACCATGCTGTTCTGCCTGGCCTCGGGCGACTTCGATCTGTCGGTCGGCTCCGTCGTGGCGTGCTCGGGGGTGCTGGCGGCGGTGGTCATCGACCGCACGGGCAAGGTGGCCCTGGGTGTACTCGCCGGGGTGGCCGCTGGCGGCATCGTTGGTCTCTTCAACGGCGTGATCATCGCGAAGTGCAAGAGCAACGCCCTGATCACCACCACCTTCGCGAATATACCTCATTTCCGGCGGCAAGGCCGTGGGTGTGCGGGAAGAGGGCTTCTTCAGCCTGGGCAACTCCGCCCTGCTGGGCATTCCGACGCCGGTGTGGATCACGGTGAGCTGCTTCCTCGTCTTCGGCTTCCTGCTCCGCAGCACTACCTTTGGTCGCAACACCCTCGCGACCGGCGGCAACCAGGAGGCTGCCCGGCTCGCGGGGATCGCCGTTGACCGGCTCAAGATGATCATCTTCTCGGCGCAGGGGTTGATGGCGGGCTTCGCCGGGGTCGTGCTCGCGTCCCGCATGACCAGCGGTCAACCGACGACGGCGATGGGCTTCGTGGTGGCAGGCGTGCTCCTCATGGGCACGGTTCAGAACGCCATGAACTTGCTCAATGTGCCGCCGTTCTATCAGTACGTCGCCCGCGGTGCGATCCTGTTGGGTGCGGTGCTGTTCGACCGGTTCAAACAGGGGAGAGCGGTCGGCTGAGCGGGTGCTGCCGGTGGCCGCTTGTCGCTACTCGCCCTGCTCGCCAATGCGCACGCCGACCAGCCCTTCCAGCGGGCCGGCTTCCCCCGACTTCACGTTGAGCAACTGCAGCGCTGCCTTCACCCGGCCGAGGCTGGCAACCGACTTCGCGTCCGGCTGCGGTTGCCACAGGAGGAGCGTGTCGGCGTCGGCAGTGAGTGGCGCGACGGGGGCAGCCGTCGGCTTGCGGACGGCGCTGGAGACCCGAATCTCTGCTACCCATCCCTCGAAGGGCCGGCCGCCGCTTGGATAGCGGCCGACGAAGAGGTTGACCGGCACTTGCCGCACCGAGGCCGGCGCCGCGGTCGTGGCTTCGTCCGGTTGGCCGTTGAAGTAGAGCCGCATCTTGCCGCCCGCGCCCTCGGAGACACAGACCACGTGCGTCCACTTCCCGGCGGTGAGCGGTTGTTTGCTCTTCAGGGCGACGTCCTGCGTGCCGTCGTTGACGCGGAAGAGGATTTCGCCGGTCTCTTCGAGGTACACCTCCCACCCGCGGCCGGCGTTGCCCGGCAAGGTGTGGTCATACTGGCTGAGTAGCCGGCCGTAGTCCTGCTTGCCGGCAGCCTTGATCCACGCCTCGACGCTGAAGCGCCCGTCAGGAAATGCCAGCCCTTGGACGTCCTTCGCGACGCCATAGGAGCGCTCGTTGGCAAGACTGGCGGCGTTGAGCATGCTGTACTGCACCGCAACGCCGTACTGCTTGCAGAGCGGCTGGTAGAGCGTGTCGAGCGCCTCGTCGGCCGGTGGGAGCCCGAAGTGTTCGTCGCCGCTGGCCAAGTAGCCGCGTTCACGGTCCTTGCCGCGCATGGACGGGTAGTGCCAATTGCCGGAGTAGACGCCGAATACCAGCCGGTCGAGGAGCCGTTCCTTCACCCATGTCTGCCAGTCGAGCTTCATGTTGCCATACGGCGGCCCGACAATGTCTCCTTGCGGCAGACCGACAGCCAGCTTCTTGCCGCGCCGGTTGAGTTCCTGCCTGACCTCGCGAAGGAACAGCGTCAGGAACTCGCCACGCAACGCGCGCCAAGCCGCCACGTCGAAGTCCTGCTTGCGGATATCGACTCCGTGGCGCGCCTGAAACGTTTCGACTACCGGCTCCCCAAAGCCGAACTGATCGGCTTGCGCCGCCGGTTGGCTGTGACTTCGAGTGCACAGATAGACGCCGTCATAGCCATACTTGTCCAGGAAGTCCGTCAGCTCTTTGAGCTTGTACCGACGCACCTCCGGGTAGGCGTACTCCATCACGCCGCACTGGCGCTTCTGCCCCTCCCGGTCTTCCACGAGGTACTCGGGGTGCTCAATGGTGAAGTGCGACTGCCACGGGAACGGCGTGCTGTCGCCATACAGAATCTCCGGCGGCGACCCCTCGTCGAAGCTGGTGGCGTAGGCGTAGATCCGCAGACCCAGCTTGTGCGCGCTCTCGCAGGCCGCCTGATAGGGGTCGAACCGGGCGAAGATGTCGTCCGCGGTCTCCCAGTACTTGCCGATGGAAGTCGGCACTCGAGTGCAGCGGGTGCGAATGAACCACGTGCCCGTGCGCCAGTAGACGGTGGTCACCTCGTGCAAGTCGCGCCACTCGCGCATGCACCGCTCGATCTTCTCCGGCGTGTCCAGCTTCGCATCGCCCTTGAAGACGACGAAGTGATCCCCGAAGCTGACGAGGACAATCCGCTCTTCAGGTTGGGCCGCGCCGACGGCTCCGGCCGCGACCGCAATGCCGAACCATACTACCCGGATGACAGATCGCATGAGCAGCTCCCTTGACGCTTGGGCTGCCTTTAGTGTACCGTGAGACACCACCACTTCGCGAGCCAACCAGAGCACCGGACAACGGAGAAAGCCTCTCACCCATGACCCCAACCCTCCAAGGTCACACCTCCTACCATAGCCATTCCCGCTGGAGCGACGGCCGGAAGTCGCTAACCGAGATGATCCGGGCGGCCGAAGCCGCCGGGCTGGACGAGTACGGGGTAGCCGACCACTTCGTGCTGACGCCCGACCGACAGCCCATCGATTGGAGCATGCCCCTGGACAGGCTCGAGGAGTATGTGACGGAAGTTCAAGCGGCAGCGGCGCAGGCCGCGAGTACCGTTCGGCTGGGGATCGAGGTCGACTTCTTCCCCGAGACCGTGGCGGAGGTTGTGGCGCGCCTGTCGCCGTACCCGTTCGACTACCTGATCGGGTCGGTACACTACGTGGACCGATTCCCCATCGACAGCTCCGCTGACGACTGGCGGCCGCTGTCGGCCGCAGAAGTCAACGAGAAGCATCGGCTCTACTGGGTCCGCGTTGCCGAGCTGGCGCGGAGCGGCGCCTTCGACTTCATCGGGCATCTTGACCTGGGCAAGAAGTTCGCCTGCTACCCCTCGGTGCCGCCGACAGCGGAGATTCAGACAGCCCTCCAGGCCATTGCCGAGGGGGGTCTGGCCGTCGAACTGAACACGGCCGGCTGGGACAAGCCGTGCGCGGAGGCGTACCCGGCATTTGAGTTGCTGCAGCGGTGTCAGGAGGCGGGAGTCCCCGTCCTGATGAACGACGACTCGCATTCCCCGCGCAGGATCGGCGGGCACTATGAGCGCGGCGCCCGGCTGCTGCGAGCAGCGGGCTACGACGAGGTGGTTCGCTTCGCCGGGCGGGAGCGGACCGCGCATCCGCTGGTGATCCCGGGCGAAACCGCTCCCTGACCGCGAGGGCGTGCTGCAGCGCAGGCGTCAAGCAATCAGCGTGCGCGAGGGAAAGAACTGGGGCAGCAGGTCTCGGGAAGCTTCCAGTAGTTCCTCCAACATGTCTTCGGCGGTATCCGGCGCGAGGGCCATTTCGTCCAACATCAGCGCTTGCAGTGCCAGATTGCGGTCGCCGGTGACAGCGGCCTCGACCACTAACTCCTGCCAGACAAAGCGCTTCTCCAGAATGGCTTTGAGCACGCGTGGGCAGTCGCCGACGCAGAGACCGCGGACACCCATGGAGTCGGTGACGCCCTCAATCTCCACAACGGCTTCGGGCGGCAGATTGGGGATTGCGCCCTGGTTGGGGATGTTGACGATGAAGACCTCGCGCCGACCATGGGCGATGTCGTCGATCATCCGGGCAACGCCTTCCCCGCCCAGAGAGTCAGCCGTGCCACGCTCCGGCGGGCTGACGTTGTCGAGGAGGGTCTGGTACTGCTCGAAGAAGTTGGCACGCAACTCAGGGCCGGGCTCGGCGCGCGGGGGCCTGGGCGTTGCCTCGTCGAAGCCGTGCCCCTTCGCGTCCTCGGCCAGGTTGTACGGCATTGCTTCCTGGGTGGGCACCGTGGTTGCCCACGAGTAGAACTCGATGAGGTGCCCGGCGCCGGGGTAGCCGACTTTGTGTCCGTAGAGCCGCGACAGCCGGTGCGCCAAGTTGTCGCTCCCCTGCTGCCCAAGCTCCGCGGCGCGCTGGTTGAGCTTGTCGGTCACGTCGACGCCCCTGTGGGCGGCGCGCAGGATCCAGTAGTAGTGGTTGGTGCCGATCCAGGTGCACTGCAGCTCCTCGGCCGGGACGCCGATCATCTCGGCGGCCTGCTGAATTGTTGCCTGCACACCGTGGCAGATCCCGATCACTTTGACGCTGCTGTACTTGTTCATCGCCCGGCAGAGCACTGCCATCGGGTTGGAGTGGCTCAAAAGCACGGCGTTGGGGCAGCGGCTCTCCATCTCTCGGCAGATCTCGAGGTATGAGCGAATTGCCCTCAGGCCCATCATCATCCCCGCCGGTCCAGCCGTATCGCCGACCACCTGGTGGATGCCGTACCTCGCCGGAATGTACATATCTGCCGCGTGGTAGTACGAGTCATACACGCGGTTGGTCACTTCGGCGCCGCTGCCCCCGATGGACGAGAGCGCGAAGTCGGCGCCGTCCACTGCGTCGGACAGCTCACCGGTTGCGCGGATCGCGAACGTGCTCCCCGCTGCCTCGGCCAGTCGTCGCCCCATCCCGGCCATTCGCTCCGCCTTCTCGAGGTCGAGGTCGTAGAGCACGATCTCCGAGCCGCCCAGCCCATCGCGGACGACCAGGTCGCCGATTGCTCTGGGGAAGTACAGACTTCCCGCACCAAGGCAGACGATCTTCTTTGCTGACATTCTACTTGCTCCCTGGCTTGGGTGATCTTCCTGTCGCTCACCGAGCTACTTCGCGATGGAGGCTGCCTCGAATCCGTCGGGCAGCGAGGCGATGGCCTCCAGCCAAGCGCGGTACCGCGCCAACGACACCGGCGGCGTGCCGAGCAGGTAGTGGTTGCCGAACGTGCGGCCGGCGACTTCCCACTCCAGCAGGAACAGGCGCTGATCGCCGTGCGAGAGGCGCAGGCGGCCCAATTCCTGGTTCTCGTTGGCTTGCGTGCGGAACTCGCCTTCCAGCAGCGTCTCGCCCGAGTCTGCATCCCAGATCCGGAATCGGCCCTCGGCGGGTTGGCGCGAGTCGTTCCCGGCCACCACGCGGCAATGCCAGCTCTCGGGCTCGTCGATCATGAGGCACACGGGCTGCTGCACCCGGCGCAGATAGTGGTAGGCGAGCTTCTTCCCGTAGTAGTAGTCGACGATGGCATCGGAGAACTGCGGCCAGCAGTCGAGGACGTTCCACCAGAGCACGCCGGTGCGGCGCCACTTCCGGAGGCGGGTGATCTCGACGAAGAACTTCTTCGCCTCGGCCTGCGAAATCTGCGAGGCCAGCGCGAAGTCGGCCAGGTTGTCGGGGGCGACGCCGAACAGCTCGTAGATCTGGTCCGCCATCAGCTTCACCCGGTACTGGTAGGGGCCGCCAGCTTCCTGGGTGGTGATCTCCGTCCGCCGCAGCTTCAGGTCGCGCAGCCCGACACGGTCTGTTCGGGAGTGGACAACTTCGCCGTCGTGGCGCAGCTCGCAGGTGACCTCGTAGAGGTTCGGCTCGCCGTAGCCCTTCGGCCACCACAGCCGCGGGTTGGGCACGCCAACAGAGCACTGTCCGGACACGAACCGCGCCGGCACTTCGGTCGCGAACTGGCTGTCGCCGCACTGACCGGTGAACCGCAGGGCGAAGCCGTCGAGGACCGGCGCGTCGGTGACGAAGTGGTAGTGGACGCCGAGCGTAGCGTGGGTTGCGTCGGCTTGCTGCGTGTAGTAGTACAGGTCCACAATCTCCGTCGGCTCATGGATCTCCAGCCGCACCGACCGCCAGATCCCCGCCGACACGATCCGCGGCGCAATGTCCCACCCGCCCATGTGGGCCGCCTTGCGGACGCAAAGGAACTCCCAATTCGTCGGCAGGTGACCTTCGCAGGGATCGGGCTGGTGCTTGCGGGCGGCGTTGACGGCAGAACCCAGCCGCACGACCAGTTCGTTCTGACCCGACGCCAGCAGCGAAGGGACGTCGAACCGGTGCCCAACAAGCATGTTGTCCGCGTCCCCAGCCGCCTCGCCGTTCACCCAGACCTGCGCGAAGCAGTCCAGCCCCTCGAACACGAGGTCCACACGCTGGCCCGGCGCGACGCGCGGCGCCTCAAACGGCCGCCGATACCACCACTCGTGGAACTCGAACGGCCGCAGCAGATGGACGTTGTCGCCGTGGTAGAGGTCCGGCAACGCCCCGGCGCGCCTCAAGTCGAGCTCAACGTTGCCGGGCACTCGGGCGGCGACGGCACCCTCCCACGAGACCCCTTCGGGTCGCGGCTGGAGTGGTGGCACTCCCGAACGGCAGTCGGGTGGCGTCTCCTGGAAGTGAACGAGTTCCCAGTTGCCGTCAAGTGAGAGGGTCTGCATTTTGTGTTGCTCCTGGTGCGGTCGAAGCGGGCATTGAGGACCGAATCTGCCTCCCCGTGATACGTCGGCGACCGCTCGATGTCCTGCGTCGAGAAGGTTCTCCACCCTCGGCGGCCGTGCGGGACTGGTGTATACTCACGCTATCATCCTGACCTCGGCAACAGGTTCGTCTGTGTGGTGAGAGACATGAAAGCACTGACACTACGCGGCATCGATGACGAGTTGGAGAAGGCGCTGCGGGGCAAGTCGCAAGAGCTGGGCACTCCCAGCCTGAACAACACCGTCCTGCGCATCCTTCGCGAATCCCTGGGGTTGACCAAGCGACGACACGCCGTGCTGCACCGCGACCTCGACCACTTGGCAGGCACTTGGACTGAAGCGGACTTCCGGGAGTTCGAAGCGGCAACAGCCGCCTTCTCCCAAATCGACAAGGAGTTGTGGCAGTGAAGCGGCTGCTCCTTGACCCCAACGTCTACGCGGCGTTCAAGCGCAATGACGCAGCGGCCGCCAAAGCCCTTGGACGCGCTGACGCGTTGCTGATGTGTGCGACGGTCTTGGGCGAACTCCTGTGCGGCTTCAAGTGCGGACGCAAAGAGCAGCAGAACCGCGAGGAACTTGAGCAGTTCCTCGACGCTCAACGGGTCAGTGTTGTCGATACTGATGGCGTGACTGCCGAGTTCTATGCAGAGATCTACCGCAACCTACGGACCAACGGGAGCCCGGTGCCCACCAACGATATGTGGATCGCTGCCGCGGCCATGCAACACGGTGCCGCCGTTTGCACCCTGGATGCGCACTTCCGCGAGCTTCCGGGTCTGGCGGTTGAGGTCCCCACCCCTGACTGACCATCGAGGTGTCCCGGGCCGGCACCGTCACCCCTCGGTAGCCTGCTTCATCTTCACCACTTCGAAGTCGCGCCCCTTGACGCGCTTCAGCGTGGACAGGGCTTCGTCGTCCCACCGCGGATCGGGAGCGCCGCTGACGTGCCAGTCGCTGCCGTTGTCGGCGAGCAGCATGCCGTAGATCTTCAGCCCGGTCAGGATGACTTGAGCTTCCGGTGGGAACTTGGTTATGTCGAAGTCGGCTTTGAGTCGCACCCGCATCCCCATGGGCGGGAGACTGAGGGCGGAGACGCGGCTGGCGAAATGCCGGGCCGGGTAGACGTAGCCGCGACGGGTGCGCCGGCACGTGAACCGGAGCGCGTGCTTCACAGCCTTCTGCTCGCAGACTTCGTCGTACCGGGCGAGGCCGGCGAGAAGGGGCAGCCCCGCTGCATCGGCAGAGGTCCAGCCAGCGGGCCGGGGCTTGTTGGACTTCAGGTCGAACACCGCTCCCGAGCCGGCACGCCAGCTCTTGCCGCCGGCCACCGGAAACGCCGAGAACAGCTCGTAGAGCTTCCAGTTGTCGCGGTCGAGCACCAGCACGTGGCGGTCGCCCTCCGCCTTCGGACCGCCCTCGATGGGAGCGTCGGGTGGAACGGGGTAGGGACCGGGGTCGCTCTCGTCGCCATACTCGAAGGCCACCGGCGCTTTGGGCTGGTCGCCCGACACCACCACATAGGGGATGCCACTGGGCGCGCCTTGCCACACCGTCCCGAAGTCCGGGTGAAGCGGCTTGTCGAGCCCGATGCTGGCCACCAGCACGTCGGAGTTGGGGTCAACCGGCTCGCCCGAGATGTCCTGGTTCCAGGGGTTGTCCGGCGGGAAGAGCAGCTTCCCGCCGAGGCTGGCGCCTTTGCCCAGTTGCACCTGCGTGCCCGCATGGACGAGCAGAACTGCTGCGGACACCAAAGCCGCCATCGCTACGGTCGTTCGCCTTGCCTTGCGGGTTTCGGCCTTCATGCAGTTCCCTTCCTCTCGCGGCAGTCTCCGTCGGTCTGTCCCTCGCCGGGGCGCAAAGTCCTTCGTCTTGGTCCGCACACAGCTCGCGGGCCGCGCCCTCCGCGGTTGGTGGAGAAGCCTTCTGTCATGCTCCACCCGGCTGCGCGCGCTCGTGGCCCGGTTGACTCACAGGTCGATCCAGGCCCCGTCCGCCTCCAGCGCCGACCGGTACATCGCGTCCAGCACGGCCCGGCTACGCCGACCGTCGCGGCCGTCGCAGGAGAGGGGCACGCCCGTGCGCACGGCGGCGGCGAAGTTGTCCATGGAGTTCAGCCACTCCGGCTCCGCAGGCTCCGGCCCCTTGTCGCTCCAGACCCCCTCGAGGAACCAGCGGGTCAACACCTGGTCGAAGGGGCCACCGGAGGCTTCGAAAAAGGCGCCCTGGTCGCCATGCAGCTCGTACTGGTAGAACCAGGTGGCGTGGGGGTAGCTGCTGGTGGCGTTGTAGGTAACCAGCAAGCCATCGTCATACAACCAGGCCGCCGAGCCGAGGTCTTCGGCCTCGATGGCGTGGGTCTGCGTCCAGATGTTGGCGCGGACCCGCGCGGGCATGCCGAGGGTGTAAATGAGTTCGTCGAGGTGGTGGATAGACTGGTTCGACAGCACCCCGCCGCCGTCGAGCTTGCGCGTGCCGCGCCAGCCGCCGTTGGCGTTGAAGTAGTCCATTGCCCGCAGGATCTTCAGTGTGAAGCTGCCCGCCAACAGCTTGCCGAAGGCCCCGTCTGCCACCGCCTTCTTCAGCGTGAGGACACCTACCGTGTTCCGGCGGTCGAAGTCGACGGCCAGCAACCGGCCCTGGTCGTCTGCCTTGCGGATCATCGCGTCGCACTTCTCAACGCTGGTCTCCATCGGCTTGGTAGTCAGCACGTGTTTGCCGGCCTCAAGCGCTTGCAGGGCGACTTCGGCGTGGTTGCCGGTCTCGGTCATCACCATCACAACCTCGACTGCCTCGTTGTCGAGCAGCTCGCGAAAATCAGTGGTGTGCGACACGCCGAGGGCTTCGCCCGTCCGCTGCGCACGCTCCGCCACCAAGTCGGCAACACCGATCAGTTCCGTACCCGGGGTGGTAGTGATCTGCTTGGCCCGCGAGTGCCCCATACCCAGGCCGACCACTGCGAAGCCAACGGGCTCGCGCTCCCACGGGCGCGCGACGCCCTTTGCAGACTTGCGCTTCTCGCCGCGGCCTCCGGGCGCCGCCGTCGGCCATGCCTTCTGGATGACCTCGACGACTCGGCGTGACATCTCGACATTGCTCACGGAACGGTCGGGATTGTGTGTCTCGGCCGCGACCGATCCCTGCACGCCCGCGTTGTCGCACAACTGCAGTACCTTGTCATAGGGGATCAACTCGTCGGCCGTGCCTTCGACGGCCTTCTTCGCCTTCACATGCACGCACAGGGCCCGCTTCACCATCCGGGCAATGTAGGCGTCTTCGTCGGCCCGGCGTTCGTCAGAGTCCCACGAGTTACAGACATCCCACGCCAGGCCCCATGTCGGCACATCGAAGAGGTCCAGCATGGTGAAGACCTCCTCCGGCGTCACGCCGCAGTTCTCGAATGCCAGCACCAGCCCGGCGCCCTTCGCCCGCTCGGCCAGCGGCCCAAACATGTCCGCCACCCGCTGCTGCTCGTCGGGGCGAACAGCCAGCTCGCCTTCCAGTTCCGGCGGCGGCTGCCAGTAGAAGAAGCTGCGGACCAGCCGGCAGTCCAACGCGTCAGCAGCGCGGATGATCCCCTCCAGCTTCTCCGCCTCCGCAGCCTGCCGCCGCGCGTTGGGCAGGTGCACCTTGGCAAGCGACGACTGGAGGCAGCCTACTCTCATGTCGTTGTCGGTCAGCAGCTTCCGCAAGTCGGGGAGCTTCTCGGGCGCGAGCGACTCGGCGGCTTTGCCGAACACGCGACCGCGCAGATCGACGGCTTGCAGCTCCCAGGATTTGAGGTGGGGAATCCCTTCAACGAGGTCAATGCCGAGTTCGTCGGTGAAGATGGAGGGGAACATAGGGTACTCCTTCGGAAATGCGTTGGCGATCCGAGCCGCGACCGTGAGGGAGCGCGTAAGCCATCGGCATCGCGGACCAAGTCGGCGTGTCACGCGCTCACGGTCGCGGCTCGGATTGGCTCGCGTTTCCACTTGCCGGGGTGCTCAAGCGGAACGCGAACATGGATGATCCCTACGGGAATGCAAATTCTGGCTGGCAGATCGCAGATTGCGGCGACCGGTAGTGCGCCGACCGTGGCAGCCTCATCTGGTGTGGCGCCCAACCAACGGGCGGGCTGCACCGGAGTTCCTTGGCGACCTGCCAAAGACTTGGCTCGCTCATCAGTTCGGCGCCCGGGTCTGCCACCCTCCTGAGTTGCAGATCGGGTATCGGACCGTTGGCCGCCCCTGCACTGGCAGCGCGACCCGTCGGGAGTGAGCGACCGGAGCGGGCTGCCCAGTCCCTTCCGCACCGCCCGGGCCAGAACCGGCATGGGAGCCGGCTCTACAGCCCAGGTCAGCAGCCCTTCGTCACTGGCGCGTCGGGCTACGAAGGGCGTGACCTGACCGGCGGACCAGTGTATGATAATGGTGGTCTCGTCAGGCGGCCCCGCCGTGGACGGACCAACCCCGTTTCCGAAGGAGACCTCGCCCATGTGTCAGTCCTGTGTCCGCACTAGATGGATCCCCGCCCTTGCTCTTGTCCTGCTCGTCGCTTCCTCGATTGGTTCCGCCGTGAAGGCGGCTGAGGTCGACCAGTCGGGGGCCGCGAAGCTCGGTTGGAAGCTGGCCATACAAGCGTGGACTAACAATCGGGCGACGCTGTTCGAGACCCTCGAACTGGCCCAGCGGCTCAACCTCCGGTACGTCGAAGCGTTCCCCGGGCAACGCCTCACCAAGGACGCTGAGGGTAGCATCGGCCCCGGCATGTCTGACGAGCAGATTCAGACGCTCTTGGACAAGGCCAAGGCGTGCGACGTGACGCTGGTGAACTTCGGCGTCACCGGTATCCTCGGCGACGAACCGGGCGCTCGCAAGATGTTTGAGTGGGCTAAGAAGCTCGGGCTCAAGACCCTCGTTACCGAGCCGAGCAAGGAGCTGCTTCCCCTGCTGGACAAGCTGGCGACGGAGTTCGACCTCACCCTCGCCATCCACAACCACCCGCAGCCTTCGCACTACTGGGATCCGGCCACTATCCTTGACGCAGTCGAGGGAACGTCCACGCGGATCGGCGCGTGCGCCGACACCGGTCACTGGGTCCGCAGCGGGCTCGACCCCGTCGAGTGTCTCAAACAGCTCGAAGGCCGAGTCGTCAGCCTCCACTTCAAAGACTTGGGCGCCCGAACCGGCGACATGCACGACGTGCCCTGGGGAACGGGCGCTTCCGACGCGGCCGGTCAACTCGCCGAGCTGAAGCGTCAGGGCTTCAAGGGCGTGTTCTCCATCGAGTACGAGCACCAGTGGGACGAACCGACCCTCGCCAAGTGCGTTGAGTTCTTCCACGCCCAAGCGAACAAGCTCGCAGCACAGTAGGGGCAGACCTGCGTGTCTGCCCCCGACTCCCAGCGGTACCGACGGGGCGGGCACGCAGGCACCGCCCCTACGGCCGCACCCATGAAGGAGCAATCCCGTCATGTGCTATACTCGCGAAGGTTAGGAATACACCGAAGTGGAAGTTCGCAGAACTTCACCCGTGGGCGTGTGGTGAGCACTCAACACACTGCTGTGCACGCAGA